>JAESGR010000130.1_pt1 | contig 125580 bp, 107 predicted proteins | sample 9269771 | NCBI WGS metagenome assembly JAESGR01 (sample SAMN15739572, study PRJNA653492) | algae metagenome | isolation source: Chroococcus sp. CMT-3BRIN-NPC107 and co-occurring heterotrophs from well... | place: USA: Clark Mountains Wilderness, California | collected 2010-04-18
GCCCTCTCCCCGCTCGCGGGGAGAGGGGGAAGTGCGCGCGGAGAGAGGGGGCTTAGGGCGGAGAGAGGGCGTTGCTCCTGCGCCCGTAGCCGACGGCTTCGCGCTTCTCGTCGTCGGTGAGGAACGCGGCCGCCGAGACGCGGCGCCAGAGGGATTCGCGCTCGTCGGCGAGGGCCTCGACGGCGTCTAGGTCGGGCTCGAGCGTCAGGCCCTCGCCGAAGGCGGAGCCGAGCCAGGCCGCGAGCGCGTCGGCGGTGCGGCGGGCGAGCGGGATGACGGTCTGCCGGTAGAAGGCGCGGTTGGCCTCGGCGTAGTTCGCGTGGGTGTTGTCACCGGGGAGCCCGAGCAGCAGCGGCGGCACCCCGAAGGCGAGCGCGATCTCGCGCGCCGCCGCGGCCTTGGCCTCGACGAAGTCCATGTCGCGCGGCGACAGCGACAGCGGCTTCCGGTCGATCCCGCCCTCCAGCAGCAGCGGACGGCCGGCGTTGAGCGCGCCCTGGTAGCTCGCCTCCAGCTCCTCCTTGAGCCGGTCGAACTGCGCGTCGGTCAGCGTCGCGGCGCCGACCACGAGCGCGCCGGAGGGGCGCGCGGCGTTGTCGAGCAGCGCCTTGTTCCAGGCACCCGCAGCGTTGTGAATGTCGAGCGCGGTGGCGGCCGCCTCCATGGGCGAGAGCCCGTAATGGTCGTCGGCCGGATGAAACAGGGTGAGGTGCAGGATCGGCGGCGGCCCGTCGCCGCGCGCCGCGAAGCGCACGGTCTCGGCGCCGACCGTGTAATCGTAGGCCGCGGGCCAGCCGTCCGGGCCGGGCACCACGCGCATCCGGTCGGGCCGCAGCGCGTAGAGTTCGCGCGGGACGCCGTCGACCGCGACGCCCTCCACATAGGCGTTGCCCGCTACCATCAGGTGCCCGTAGAGGCTCTCGAGGAAGCGGGTGCCGCCTTCCCGCGGGTTGGGCCGCGCCAGGAGCGCGAGCAGCGGATGCTCCGGCACCACCCTCCCCCGGTCGAGCAGCGTCAGCGGCAGCGAGGCCGCGGCTTCCGCGACGAGGCGGACGCAGCGGTGCACGACCGCGTTCTTCTGGAAGCCCTCGCGGGCGAGCGCGCCGTAATCCCGCGGCGTCCACACGGGACGGCCGACGAAGGAGAGCGTCACCGCGGCCTGCGCGCGCGAGGCCTTGGCCTCGGGTGGGACCGGGGTTCGACCGAACCAGCGGGCGGGCGGATGAGCCCGGGCCTCCGGCGGCGCCGGGGTTCGACCGAACCAGCGGGTGAAGGGATGTGCCATGCGTTCACTCCGGCCCGTCTGCACGCGGGCAAATCCGGCGTTGCGGCGGCTCCATTGACGCGCCGGCGCGGTTGCGCCAAAGGCCGGGCCGTCCCGCAACCTGGAAACTCTCGGAACACCTCATGTCGAATGCCGCCCTCGCCCTCGGCCGCCTCGCGCTCGCCGCGATCTTCCTCGTCTCCGGCTACGGCAAGCTCGTCGGGCTCGCAGGAACGGCGGCCTATATCGGCTCGAAGGGCCTGCCCGTCCCGATGGTGCTGGCGGTGCTCGCCGGGGTCGGCGAGGTGGTGCTCGGAGCCGCGATCGTCCTCGGCTTCAAGGCGCGCCTCGCGGCGCTCGGCCTCGTGGCGTTCACGGCGATCGCGACCGCGCTGTTCCACGACTTCTGGAACCTGCAGGGCGCCGCGCGTGGCGAGCAGCAGATCCACGCGCTGAAGAACCTCGCGATGATCGGCGGCCTGCTCGTCCTCGCGGGTGCGGGCGCGGGCCGCTTCTCGGTGGATCGGCGGTAGCGTTCGGGCGTCAGGGCCGCCCTCCGTGTCATCCCCGGCCGGAGCGCGAGAGCGCGCAGGGGAAGGGGATCCAGCGCAGCAACTTGCTGCGAAGCAGCGCCTTATGGAGTCCACAGAAGGAGCCGCTTCGCAGCAGCTTCATCGTGCTGGATCCCCTTCCCCTCCAGCGGCACACGCCGCTTCCGGCCGGGGATGACACCGTGCCCTTCCCCTGCGCCCTGACGGGCTCCGGCCGGGGATGACACCGAGGGTGCCTCGGCGTGAGGGCTCCGGCCGGGGATGACACGGAGGGTCTCCTCAGACCCCCCTCACGCGCGGTCGCGATCTCTCCTGCAGCATCAGCTCGGTCAGCGCCCAGACGAGGGCGTCGAGGCGATCGGGGGAGCGGCCGGTGCTCAGGCCGCCCGGACCGAAGTCGCAAAGCTCGTCCTCGAGCGCGGGAAAGGCGCCCACATGCCGCACGCGGCCCTGTGCGTAGAGAACCGAGACCGGCTCGGCGCGCAGGTATTTTCCGCGCGTCGCGCGCCGCGCCGTCACGGGCACGCCGGGATCGACCTCGCGGATCACGGCCGCGGCCATCTCGCCGCCCTGGTTGGTCTCGACCACGAGCGCGTCGGCCTCGAGGCGGCGGTAGAGCGCCACCGCCTTCGCGGCCCAGTCGGGCGGCTTCAGCTCCGAGGCGGTCTCGTCGGCGAGCACGTAGCCGGTGCCGGCGGAATCGATCCCCGCCGCCACGATCCCGCATGCATCCGCCCGCCGCGAGGACGAGGCCGGCGGATCGACCGACACCACGATCCGCGCGAGCGCCGGCGCGGCGGCGATCCGTGCCGCCTCGATGCGGTCGCGGGTCCAGAGCGCGTCGGCGCGGTCCTCGATGAGCTCGCCGTCGAGCTCCTGGCGGCCGAGCCGCGTTCCGGCATAGCGCCCGACCACCTGCTGGAGGAAGGCCGGTGCGAGGTTCGCGGCGTTGTCCTGCGTGCGCGAGCGGCTCACCGCCGCCCGCGGGTCGGCGAGGAGCCGCTTGAGCAGCGGGATCGGCCGCGGCGTCGTGGTCACGATCTCGCGCGGACGCGCACCGAGGCGCAGGCCGAATTGCAGCATGTCCCAGGCCTCGTCGACGTAGCGCCACTTGGCGATCTCGTCGGCCCAGGCGGCGTCGAATTGCGGCCCGCGCAGCGAGTCCGGATCCTCGGCCGAGAACACCTGCGCGATCGCGCCGTTCGCCCATTCGAGGCGCCGCCGCGACGGAGACCAGGCCGGACGGTCGCGGGGCTCGTGGACCGCGAGCAGGCCCGAGGGCCCCTCGATCATCACGTGGCGCGCGTCCGCGAAGGTCTCGCCGACGATCGCGATGCGCCGCGCCGGCGCCAGGGTGAACCAGGGCGCGCCGTGCGCCATGCCCTTGATCCATTCGGCGCCCGCGCGGGTCTTGCCCGCGCCGCGTCCGCCGAGGATGAGCCAGATCGTCCAGTCCGGCGGGCCGGCCTCGGGCGCGAGCTGGTCGTCACGGGCCTGGAGGAGCCAGTCGATCCTGGACTGCGCCCTCGTCTCATGGGCCCAGTCCGGCGGCTGCCCGGGCATCGCCCTCGGGGAGCGCAGGGCCTCCGTCGCCTCGGCCCGGCCCGGCGGCGGCTCCGGCGTCGCCGTCGAGGAGCGCCGCCAGATGCCGCGCAAAGTCGCGATAGACCGCATCGAGGCTTCGGGCGGCGGGATGGGCGGCATCATCGCTCGTCAGGTCTCCCTCCCCGGCGCGGCCGCGGCGGGCGTCCGCGGAAGCTTCGTCCTCGGCGGCGGCGAGGATCGCGTCCTCGGCCTGCTGGTGGCGCTGCACCAGGGTGACCAGCGTCGCGATGAACTTGGCCTCGCGTTCCCGCGCCGCGATGTCGGCGGACGGGGTCGCCCGCAGGGCCTCGGCCTCGGCGATGTGGCGCTCGGCCAGGGCGAGCGCCCGCGCCAGGATGTCGAGGCGCCGCGCCGCGGCGTTGGCGCGGAAGGCGGGTCCCGGCCCGGGTGCGGCGGGCTCGGAAGCGCCGCGGCGCCAGCCGTGCCGCCGGGCATGCCGGATGATCGTCGAACGCGCCACGCCGGTGCGCAGGCTGATTTCGGCAAAGGACAGGCGCGTGGTGGTGCAGAGCCGCCGCGCATCGGCGAGATTGGCCGCATTCCAGCGTGCCACCGACATCGACGCCTCCTCGGGATGGATTCCGTTCGGCCGGGCGCCTGCGCGCCGGCGGACGATACCGCATTGCGAAACGCCTGGGACGGCTGGGCACCACTGTGCGCGATCCCGGCGGTCGATGCCGCGTCTCGCGAAGCGCCCGGGACGGGCGGCTCCGCGCGGTCGCGACCGGAGCGGCCTCGATCGCGACGGTGCTTCACGTTCGGCGGGCCGGTAGGCGGAAGACGCTCCGCACGGCAATAAAAATCCGCCCCAGGCAAAGGGCCGGAGGCGGTGGAGGAAATCTTCGCGGAAGGTCCGGAAGCGAAAGCCCTGGCGCCCCATCGGGCTGCCGGCGCCTCTCGGCTACACTTCGTGAGCGTTCCTGTTTTGTACTCTAAGAGCGGCGCGCTGTCAAGCTCGGATTCCCGCCAGGCGGGAAATTTCGGCCGCGCAAGCGGAGGTCCGGTGTGACCCCGTTTTGGTCCGAAATGGTCCGCCCGGACCGGTCGAGAGCCAGGAGGTTGCCGCTATCCCGTTTGCGCCACGCTTGCGCGACGCGGACGGCGCCCCGGCGCTCCGCTCTTCCTGACTGTGCCCATGGCGCGGCATATCAGGTCTGCACCGCCGACGGGGCGACGCAGGCGGCGCAGGCGTATAGGGTCCGCCGTCATCGCAGCGTCATCGGCAGGGCGTATCCGGATTGCAGCCTCGACATTTTCCTGTGGAGGCGTGGAACCGCTCAAGCGCAACCGTGTTGTCTTGCGGGTGAATGCATGAGTCCGTCGGGGAGGCGCCCATGGTGTGGGCTGTCATCGTTTCGCTCGCGCTCGCCGTTCTTTCGTTTCTGGTCAATGACGTCGGTCTCTGGACCGTCCTTTCGGCCCTGACCGAACTGGGAATCGTGCTGGCTCTCTTCGCGCTGGTCTGCGCGACCGAGGCGTTCAACTAGCACGCTCTCCCGTTCGCAGGGGCCGTATCGCGGACAGGCGCCGAGCGCAGCCCGGCCGATCCGCCCGCTTCGGCGGGACGGCGCATTGCGGGCGCGGCCGCGAGCCATTGCCACGGTGCGGAGCCGTCACTACGCTGCGGCATGCACGTGCTGCGGCCGAGCCTGACGCTTACGCTGACACCCGAAATCTTCCGCCTCATCGAGGGCGCGACCGCATCCGGCGCCTTCGCGAACGCAGAGGACGTGGTGCTCGCCGCGCTCGCCCGGATGGCGGCCGAACCCGCAGCGGCGCCGCAGCAAGCCGCGATGCCCCATTCCGGGACTGCCGCCGGCACGATCCAGACCGCGAGCACGCCTGCCGATCCGCCGACCCCGACCGGCCCGGCGGACAGCCGCCTGACCGAACTCCTCGAAGGGATCGGCGAGATCTTCTACGCCCTCGACCGCGAGTGGCGTTACAGCGCGATGAACCATGCCGCGGAATCCTATTACGGGCGTCCGCGTTCGGAGATGCTCGGCCGCGTAATCTGGGACCTCTTCCCCTGGTCCGCGAGCACGCCCATGCTCGACCTGTTCCGACGCGTGATGGACAGCCGCCGGCCGGAGAGCTTTTCGAGCGAGTCCGTCGCGTTTCCCGGCCGCTATCTGGAGGTGCGCGTCTTCCCCTTCGGGGACGGCATCGGGGTGAGCTTCCGGGACTGGACGCAGCGCGCCGAAGCCGAGCGCGCCCTGCGCGAGAGCGAGACCCGCCTGAAGCTGGCGGTCGAAGCCGGCCGTCTGGCCGTGTGGGAGTTCGACGCCGTCTCCGGCGTGCTCAAGCCTTCGCCCGAGCTGAACGAGATCCTCGGGTTCCCGCGCGAGGCCGCGCCGACGCTCGACGAGTTGCGGGCCGGCTATCTTCCCGGCGAGCAGCAGCGCGTGCAGGCCGCCGGCCAGGAGGCGCTGGCGCGCGGCGAGCGCTTCTTCCAGGTCGAGTACCGCTACCGCCGCCGCGACGGTGCCGTGCGCTGGATGCTGTTGCGCGCCGAGATCCTGTTCGCGCCCGACCGTACCCTGTCGAGCGTCGTCGGCGTGCTTCTCGACGTCACCGAGCGCCGGGCGACCGAGGAGGCGCTGCGCGAGAGCGAGGCGCGGCTCGCGCTCGCCACCACGGCGGCCGAACTCGGGATCTGGGACTGGCAGATCGCCACCGGGACGATGATCTATTCCGACCGGGCGCGGGCGATCTACGGCCTCCCGCCGGAGGGTCCGCTCACCTACGAGGCGGTGCGCGCCGCCACCCATCCCGAGGATCTGCCCCGCACCGCCGCGATGGCGCGCCGGGCGCTCGATCCGGCCATCCGGGAGAAGGTGCCTTACGAATACCGCGTCGTCCGCCCGGACGGTTCCGTGCGCTGGGTCCTTGCCCATGGCGAGGCGGTGTTCGCCCGCGAAGACGGCGAGGAGCGGGCCGTGCGCTACGTCGGCACGCTGCAGGACATCACCGAGCGCAAGCGCGCCGAGGTGGCGCTGCGGGAGAGCGAGGCCCGTCTTTCCGCACTCGCCGACAACCTGCCCGTCGGAATGGTGTTTCAGGTCCTCACCCGTACGGCCGGCCCGGAGCGTCGCTTCCTCTACCTCTCGCGAAGCTGCGAAAGCCTGAACGGCGTCTCCCCCGAGGCCGCGCTCGCCGACCCGGCCGTGCTCTACGGCCTGTTCGAGCCGGAGTCGGCCCCGGTTCTGATCGCCGCCGAGGAGGAGGCGATCCGCGGCCGCAAGCCGATGGATGTGGAAGTGGCCATGCATCATGCCGTGACGGGCGTGGTGCGGTGGTTCCGGATCATCTCGGCGCCGCGGGAGGCGGGCGACGGCTGGCTCGTCTGGGACGGGCTGCAGGTCGACGTCACCGAGCGCAAGCGCGCCGACGAAGCGGTCCGCCGCTCCGAGGAGCGCCTGCGGACGCTCCTCGACCAGATCCCGGTCGGAGTCGCGCTCGCGCGCATCCCGACCGGCGAAGTGGTGTTCCACAACGCGACCTCCGTGGAGATCCTCGGCCACGGCCTCGAACCGGACGCGCCCGCCAAGGAGTATGGCCGCTACGGCGCCGTCCATCCGGACGGGACGCCCTACCGCGCCGAGGAGTATCCGATCACGCGCACGCTCCTGCGCGGCGAGCGCATCGAGCAGGAGGAATTGCTCTACCGGCGCGGGGACGGACGGATCGTGAACCTGTCCTTCACATCTTCGGTCGTCGAGGGGCTCTCCACGGACGAGACCTTCGCGCTCGTGAGCTTCGCGGACGTGACGGAGCGCCGCCAGGCCGAGGAGCATCAGCGGCTCCTCATCAACGAGCTGAACCACCGGGTGAAGAACACCCTCGCGACCGTGCAGTCGATCGCGGCGCAGAGCTTCCGCGAGATCGTCACGGCCCAGGACCCGGGCGCGGCGGCCTATGCGCGTGCGGCCTTCGAGGCGCGGATCTTCGCGCTCGCCCGTGCGCACGACGTGCTGACGCGCGAGAACTGGGAGGGCGCGGGCCTCGCCGAGATCGTGGAGGGCGCCGTCGCGCCCTACCGCGCCGCAGCGGGCGCCGATCCCGTCCTGCTCCTCGGCAGCGACCTTCGCATCCCGCCTCGCGTGGCGCTCAGCCTCTCCATGGCGCTGCACGAGTTGTGCACGAATGCAGTCAAGTACGGCGCCCTCTCGCAGGCCGCCGGGCGCGTGCGGGTCGTCTGGCGGACGCACACGGACGCGGACGGCGACAGGCTCGATCTGCGCTGGGAGGAGCGAGGCGGGCCGCCGGTTCGGCCGCCCACCCGCCGCGGCTTCGGCTCGCGCCTCCTGGAGCAGGGCATCGCGCGCGAGCTCGGCGGCGACGTCGTGATCGCCTACGATCCCGGCGGGGTGGTCTGCACAATCGTGGTCCCGCTCGGCTGATCGTGCCTGCGGCAAGGCCGTCGCCGTGCGGTGCGGGCACCGGCTATTCCGGGCTGACGAGCTTCAAGCCGAGGAGCCCCGCCACGATGAGGCCGATGCAGGCCAGGCGCACCGGCGAGGCAGATTCGCCGAGGAGCCAGATGCCGACAAGCGCCGTGCCGACGGTGCCGATCCCGGTCCAGACCGCATACGCCGTGCCGAGCGGCAGGGTTTTCAGGGACAGGCCGAGGAGGCCCAGGCTCACCGCCATGCTGATCACGGTGAGCGCCGAGGGTACGAGGCGCGTGAAGCCCTGCGTATATTTGAGCCCTACGGCCCACCCGATCTCGAACAGACCCGCGATCCCGAGAAAGATCCACGCCATCGCCCTACCCGCACCCTTTTGTCATGGCCGCCGCATCGGTGACGATCACGGATCCGTGAGAATTCATGGCCCGCTCCGCACCCGGCTGCGCCGATGAGCCTGTCCCCATCCGGACGCGCGGCACGGATCCCGCACCCCCGCCAGTCGCGCTCCTGAGCGCCGGCTCGGGCCCGGCAGAGACGGCTTAAGTCCTTGCCATATAAAAACAATCCCCGCCGGCGAAAGCCGGCAGGGATTGAGACCTTGTGGGGGCAAGGGTCACAGGAGGCGGGATGAGTGGGAGGTCACCTCCTGATGAACCCATCATGCTTCCCCGACGTAAGCTTGGCCAGAGCCGCCGGTGCGGGCCTGCCATGCATCGGAGGAAGAGCATCTCCCCGGCGGGTTGTGCTTCCGCAGGGTTGGCATTATGGGCCGGACCCCAGTGGACCGACCCGGGCGGTCGCCCAGGTCCCGTTCCCGACTTTCGATCCCCGCCTGTCACAAGCCTTCCTGGGAGGGAATTCCATGAAACGTCGTCAATTCCTGCAGGTCGCGACCGCCGGCGCGGCCGCGAGCACGCTCGCGGCTCCGGCCATCGCGCAGTCGATGCCGGACGTCAAATGGCGCCTGCAATCCGGCTTCCCGAAGTCGCTCGACACGATCTACGGCGCGGCCGAACTCTTCGCCCGCCTCGTCTCCGAGGGCACGGACGGTAAGTTCCAGGTGCAGCCCTTCGCGGCCGGCGAGATCGTCGGCACCTTCCAGGCCTTCGACGCGATTAGCTCCGGCACCGTCGAGATGGGCCACTCGGCGTCTTATTACTATGTCGGCAAGGACCCGACCTTCGCGCTCATCACGGCCGCTCCCTTCGGCCTGAACGCCCGCCAGCAGAACGCCTGGGTGTACCACGGCGGCGGCATCGATCTCGCCAACGAGTTCTTCGCCAAGCAGAACGTCTACGCGCTTCCCGGCGGCAACACCGGCACGCAGATGGGCGGCTGGTTCCGCAAGGAGATCAAGACCGTCGCCGACTTGCAGGGCCTGAAGATGCGCATCGCCGGCATCGCCGGGCAGATCATGGCGAAGCTCGGCGTCGTGCCGCAGCAGGTCGCGGGCGGCGACATCTACCCGGCGCTCGAGCGCGGCACCATCGACTCGGCCGAGTGGGTCGGCCCCTACGACGACGAGAAGCTCGGCTTCCAGAAAGTCGCGCCGTTCTACTACTACCCAGGCTTCTGGGAAGGCGGCGCGATGCTGCACTTCTTCTTCAACCAGGCGAAGTGGAACGAGCTGCCGAAGCATTACCAGGCCGTCGCGCGCTCGGCCGCCATGGCCGCGAACGTCGACATGCTCGCCAAGTACGACGCCCGCAACCCGGCGGCGCTTCGCCGCCTCGTCGGCGCCGGCGCGCAGTTGCGTCCGTTCCCGCAGGACGTGCTCGAGGCCTTCTACAAGGCCACCAACGAGGTCTACGACGAGGTCTCGGCCAAGAACCCGGACTTCAAGAAGATCCTGGATTCGATCCGCGCCTTCCGCGGCGAAGAGTACCTCTGGTGGCAGGTGGCCGAGTACTCCTACGACAGCTTCATGATCCGCGCCCGCGCCCGCGGCAACTAGGATCGTCGCTCATCGGCGAGAAAAGGCGGCCTTCGGGCCGCCTTTTTTGTGGCGGGGTCGGACGGACCATGCCTGCTGCCGCACCAGCCTCGCGCACTCCTGTCCGGCCTATAGCTGACGGCAAGGCCCAGCGTCGAATGGCCCGCGGGAAGCCCCTGACAGGGCCGGCGTCCTGCCGCTAGACAGGATCGCATGCGGTGGGCGTTCCGATTCGGCATCCTGCTCCTCCTGGGCTGGCTCCTGTTCCTGGCCTCGCCCTTCCTTGCGGTCTACAGCCTCGCAAGAGCGGTCGAGACCCGCGACGTGGCGGCGATCGAGGGGCGCGTGAACTTCGTGGCGCTGCGGGGGTCGCTCGTCCAGCAGGTCATCGACGCGTACCTGAAGAGCGGCTCCGGGCAGGAACTCGACCCGGCGCGGCGGCGGCTCGCCGCCAGCGCCGGCGCATCGCTCGCCGACCCGATCGTCGCGCGGCTCGCGACGCCGCAGGCCCTGCTCGACCTGTTCGAGGACGGCTGGCCGGAGGCCGTGGCCGGGCTGAAACCCGCGGACGACGCCTCCGGGGGCCTCGCGATGGACTGGGTTTCGGTCAGGCAGGCGGGCCGCCTCTTCGCCGGTGCCGAGACGCGCGGCTTCCGCAAGATCTACATCTCGCTGCCGGTGGACCGGCCGCAGGAGGAGCGGTTCCGCCTCTACCTGCGGCTCAAGGGAACGACCTGGCGCCTGATGGGGGTCGATCTCCCGCTCTCGCTGCGCCAGCGCCTCGTCAAGGACCTGCCGCGGCCGAACGCCTGAGCGACCGATCCGGTGCGGACGGCAGAGCCCGGTACGGGGCGGAACCGGGCCTCAGGCGGACGTGATCAGCCAAGCCACCGTAGCGAGCGGTGCGATCACGCCGAGAACGAAGCACAGGGCGCTCGATGCCATCGGGAGGCCTCCTCGAGGACACAACGGGGGCCAGGCGGCGTTCCTCGGGACAGCCGAGCCCGGCCGGGAGAGGGCGAGTGCGGGCGTGGCGCAGGAACCATCGGGAACGGCTCCGATTGTCTTTGGCGACTCCCCTGCCCCTCGACCCCCACGGAGATCCCCGATGCGGACCACGATCCTTGCCGTGCTCCTGGGCTCGACCGCGCTCGCGGCCGCCGCCTTCGCGCAGTCGCAATCCTCGACGACCGCCCCGGTGCCCGAAGGCCAGACGCAGTCTTCGGCGACGACGGCCCTTGTGCCCGAAGGCCAGGCGCAGGCGAAGGCCGCGATCGCCGAGTGCGACCGTCTCCTCGCCTTCCTGGATCCCAACCGGCCGACCGCCGGCGTCACCGTCGAGCGGGCGCGCGAGTGGAAGGCCAACAGCGACGCCGACGCCTGCCGATCCGCTCTGGACCGGCTCACGCAGGCCTCCGGCGGATCGCCGCCGCAGCCTCTCGCCGGCACGCCCTCGACCTCTCCTGCGGGCCCTCCCCTGTCGCCTGCCGCCTCGACCGCACCGGGAGGCGCGCTGCCGGCGCCTCAGGTCGTGGTCCAGCAGCAGCAGCCGAGCGTCACCGTCCGCCAGGCGAAGCCGGAGATCATCGTGCGGATCCCGCCGCCGGTGATCACGGTGCAGCAGCCCCAGCCCGAGATCATCGTGCGCATGCCGGAGCCCGACGTGAACGTCGCCGTGGCCCGGCCGGAGGTGCAGGTCACGATCCCGCAGCCGCAGGTCCAGGTGCGCCCCGCAGGCCCCGAAGCAAACGTGAAGGTCGAGCGGCAGGAGCCGAACGTCCGGATCGAGCGCACCGGCGAGCCCCAGATCGTGTACCGGCAGGCCGAAGGCCAGCCGCAGATCCGCTTCGAGCCCGTCGGAGGCGACCAAGCCGCTCAGGCCGCTCCGGGAGCGGCGGCGGCCACAACCCCGGGCGCCGGTCCCGCGCCCGTGACCGACTCGCAGCGGGCCCAGGCCCAGCTCAACAATCCGCAGACCGGCTACGGCACCCACACGCCTTCAGGCAACGCCGCCGATCGAAGCGTGCAGGGCGCCGCGCCCGGGCCGCAGACGACGGGCGCGCTGCCCGCCGGGGATTTCCAGGCGCTCACCGCGTCAAGGCTCGCGGACATGACCCTCTACAATGCGCGCGAGGAGAAGCTCGGCGAGGTCGAAGCCGTCGTCTCGGATGGGGGTGGACGCACCCTCCTGGTCGTCAGCCACGGCGGCTTCCTGGGCCTCGGCGAGAAGCGGGTCGCAGTTCCGGTCGAGCATGTGGCCCTTCGCGGCGACCGGCTGATCGCCGACGGCCTCACCGACGATCAGATCCGCGCCCTGCCCGGCTACGAGCGCGGCGCCGGGCTTCGGGAACTCGAAGGTAGCGGGAGCGCTCGGATTCGAATCCTGCGCTGACCGCGCCGGCCGGGAGGGGTGTGGAGGCCGCCTCCACGGCCCTCTCGGAACCGCGTGCCGGCTCCGTCCGTTGCCGCCCTGACAGCTTGGCCGCACAGGAGAGGCGGATGGACGACGGAACGCATCGCTGGCGCTGGCAGACCTCGCCGGATGCCGATTTCGTCCGCCGCGTGCTGATCGTCCTCGGGCTGCTCGCCCTCGGCTGGGTCTTCTGGCGGCTCATCGACGTCCTCCTCCTGGTCTTCGGTGCCGTCCTGGTGGCCGTCATCCTGCACGCCTTCGCGGAGGTGCTGGAGCGCTATGTGCGCGTCCCGAGCCGCTGGTCGCTCGCTGTCGCGACGCTCGTGGTCATCGTGATGCTCGGGGGAATCCTCGTGCTGTTCGGGGCGCAGATGCGCGGCCAGCTCTCCAATGTGGCGGAGCGGCTGCCGCTCGCGCTCGACTCGTTCAGCCGCGACCTCGGTATCGGCCCGGTCTCGGACCAGCTGCCCCAAATCTTCGGGATGGACTCGGGTGGCTCGATGGCGTCGCGCGTCGCGGGGATCGGCGGGCGGATCCTCAACGGGCTGGCCGATGCCATCCTGGTGGTGATCGCGGGCATCTACATCGCCGCAAGCCCCGCCCTCTACCGGCGCGGCCTCGTCAAGCTGTTCCCGAAAGGTCAGCACGAGCGCGTGGAGGAATCGCTCGACTCCGCCGGTCAGGCCCTGAAGCTGTGGCTGACCGCGCAGCTCATATCCATGACCGGCGTCGGCATCCTGACCACCGCGGCGGCATGGCTCATCGGCCTGCCCTCCCCGCTCGGGCTCGGCTTCATCGCAGCCCTGTGCGACTTCGTCCCGTTCGTGGGGCCGATCATCGGCGCGCTCCCGGCGGTGCTTCTCTCGTTCACGCTGGAGGGCAACGCGGTCATCTGGACGATCCTGGCCTTCGTGGTGATCCAGCAGATCGAGGGCAACATCATCATGCCGATCGCGGAAAAGCACATGGTCGCGATTCCGCCGGCACTGGCCCTCTTCGCGATCCTCGCGGGCGGCGTGCTGTTCGGCACCCTCGGGCTGATCTTCGGCTTCCCGCTCGCGGTCGTGGTCTACGTGCTCGTCAAGAAGCTCTACGTTCGCGAGACCTTGGGGCAGCCGACACCGGTCCCGGGCGAAAAGGAGGCGCAGGCCGCCAAAGCCGCCGAGGCGGCGGAGCCGGGATCGTAGTCTAGGCTGGCTTCGCGCCCAGGTCAGATTCCCCGCCCGGATCAGCGTTCCTCCGGCTCCTCGTCGGGCCAATCGACGATGCGGTTCAGGAGCTCGCGCACCGTGAAACCCTCCTCCGGGCCGGCGACCCGGTCGCGGACCGAGACCCCGGCCGTGTGGACCGTGCTCGCGTCGCCCGAGACCAGCGGATGCCACCAGGCGAGATCGCGACCCTCCGCGAGCCGGCGATAGGCGCAGGTCGGGGGCAGCCAGGTCAGGGTCCGCACCGCCTGTGGAGTGAGACGCACGCAATCCGGCACCTTGGCCTGCCGGTTGGCATAGTCGCGGCAGCGGCAGCCGGAATCGTCCAGAAGCGTGCAGCCCACGTCGGTGTAGAGGATCTCCTCGGTGTCCTCGTCCTCGAGCTTGACGAGGCAGCAGCGGGCGCAGCCGTCGCACAGGCTCTCCCACTCCGCCGGGCTCATTGCCTCGAGGCTCTTGGCACGCCAGAACGGCAGCGGCTCGGCTTCCGCCGGCGAGGCCGTCGCGGCTTGGTGGACGAGGCGCTGCAGCGGCGCCTTGGAGCGGGAGCGGGTCACGGGCGCGTCTCGGGCCGCTCCGGAGAGCGGCGCAGGCCAAACGGGCAGTTTCGGGATCGGGCGCCTTCAAACCCCGCTTTGCGGCGGATTGAGGGTCGCCGCAGCCTGCCGTGAGCGAATCGGCCGCAGGGACCCTCCCGCGCACGCCGAGGCGTGACCATATGGCGACAGGGGCTGAGATCCTCGCCCTTCCCCAAGGTAAGTCCGTGAACCGCCAAGCCGATTCGAGAGTTGTCGGGCCATGGGTCACGGCGGGCGCCTGGGGGAAGGTGCCGCTCGTCTGCCCCCCGGAACACTGCTAGAATAGCCCCTCCGCGCGCCGCCGTTCCTCCCGGCGTGCTCGACACGTCAAGGACAGCCGTGCGTCAGGATCCGCCCCTCACCTTCTGGACCCGCATCAAGCGTGCGGCTCTCGGCTTCGACGCATGGGTCAATTCCACCCTCTTCGAGGGCGGGCGGGGCCTGAGCGATTCGTGGGAGAGCTACTCCCGCGCCGTGAACCGTCTGCGCGTGCGCGGCGCCACCCGCGCGGTGCTCGACCTGACGAGCGAAGCCGCGACCCTGGGCGTCGCCGGCGGCATCGTAATGGTCGGGCTCGCGATCCCAGCGTTTCGCGAGACCAGCGACGACTGGCTCAAGACCCAGGAACTTGCCGTCACCTTCCTCGACCGCCACGGCCAGGAGATCGGCCGACGCGGAATCCGCCACGACGATTCCTACAAGCTCGAGGAGTTCCCCGACCATCTCGTGAAGGCCGCCCTCGCCACGGAAGACCGGCGCTTCTACGAGCATTGGGGCATCGACCCGATCGGCACGTTCCGTGCGCTCGTGACCAATGCGCGCGGCGGCGGCGTCGTGCAGGGCGGCTCCTCGATCACCCAGCAGCTCGCCAAGAACCTGTTTCTGACCAACGAGCGCTCGATCGAGCGCAAGATCAAGGAAGCGTTCCTAGCCTTCTGGCTGGAGTTCCACCTCACCAAGGACGAGATCCTCAAGCTCTACCTCGACCGCGCCTATATGGGCGGCGGCAACCACGGCGCGGCGGCCGCGGCCGATTTCTATTTCGGCAAGTCCGTGAAGGACCTCACGCTGGCGGAGGCCGCGATGCTCGCCGGCCTCTTCAAGGCGCCGACCAAGTACGCCCCGCACATCAACCTGCCGGCGGCGCGCGCCCGCGCCAACGAGGTGCTGCAGAACATGGTCGAGGCCGGCTTCCTCACGGAGGGCCAGATCCAGACCGCGCGGCGCAACCCCGCGGTGGCGGTCAACCGCAGCAAGGAATCCACGCCCGACTTCTACCTCGACTGGGCCTTCAACCAGGTCAAGGAACTCGCCGCCGCCGGCAAGCTCGGCAGCGAGCGCGTGCTGACCGTGAAGACCCCGCTCGATCTGGCGGTCCAGCGGCGGGCCGAGCAGTCCATGGAGGATCTCCTGCGCCAGCACGGGCGCCAGTACGATGCCGGCCAGGGCGCGATCGTGCTCATGGACGTCGACGGCGCGGTCCGCTCCATGGTGGGCGGACGCGATTACGGCCAGAGCCAGTTCAACCGCGCCACCGACGCCCTGCGCCAGCCGGGCTCCTCCTTCAAGCCGTTCGTCTATGCGGCGGCGCTGACCGCCAACCCGAAGCTGCGCCCGAACTCGGTGGTACGCGACGAGCCGATCTGCCTCGGCAACTGGTGCCCGCAGAACTACAACCGCTCCTTCGCGGGCGCGATGCCGCTCACTTCGGCGCTGGCTCGCTCGATCAACTCGATTCCGGTGCGCATGTCGGTCGATATCGGGAGGATCATGTCGAAGGACGCGAACTCCGCGAAGGCGGGCCGCGCCGTGATCATCGATCTCGCTCAGAAGATGGGCCTCACCCACCCGCTGGCCGATTCGACCTCGCTCCCCATCGGCTCGGCCGAGGTCACCGTGCTCGACATGACGGCGTCCTACGCGGTGTTCGCGAACGGCGGCAAGAAGGCGACGCCCTACGCGACCTACGAGATCCGCAACTCGCAGGGCGAAGTCGTCTACAGCCGCGATCGGGACGAGGTTCAGCCCCAGATCCTCGACCGGCAGGTCGTTCACGACATGAATTTCATGCTCAACAAGGTGGTCGAGGAGGGCACCGGTCGGCGCGCGATGCTCGACGGCATTCGCGCAGCGGGCAAGACCGGCACCACGAACGCCTACCGCGACGCCTGGTTCGTGGGCTACACGGGCAACCTCGTGGCCGGCGTCTGGTTCGGCAACGACGACCACACGTCCACCAACAACATGACCGGCGGCACGCTGCCCGCCATGGCCTGGAAGGAGGTCATGGCCTTCGCGCACCAGAACCTCGAGATCCGGCCCATGCCGGGCCTCTCGCCGGAGGGCAACGTGCCTGTGGCCTTCGCCTCCGGGCGCTCGCAGGCGAGCGCGGCCGGAGCGCAGGGATCGGGCCAGAACCTGTCGCCCGGCACCCTGTCGCGGCGGTCCTTCGAGGCAATCGGCAGTATCGGCGAGTTGCTGCGCAATGCGGAGCGGTCCGGCCAGACCCAGGCCAATGCGGGCACGGCCGTCCAACCCGTCGCCAATCGGGTCGCCATGCCCTGAGGCCCGGGGCGGCGCCCGGAGCCCGTTTTTGCAATCGGCCCCGGATGTCCTAGAACACCCCTGATCTCGCGGTGCCAGGCGATGCCTCGCCGGCTCGCCCACCCCGTTGCACGCAGTTGTCCGTGACCTCCAGACGCTTGTCCTCGGCTGCTCTCGTCGTCTACGCCTTCGCGGTCGCGCTGGGGCTCGGCGTGCCGTCGGCGTATTGGGCCGTGAAGGGGGAGTACCCCGTGGGCGGCCAGCGCGTGGGCCCCTGGCGCACCTGGCCGGCCGTCGGTTCCAACAGGGTCGACCCCTATGCCCGGGCCATCATCGCGCGGCGGGCCGAGATCCCGCTCGCCACCGGGGAGGGGCTCGCCCTCACCGCGACGGCCGACAGCGGCGGCCAGGTGCTCGACGGGGCCTGCGCCTACCGGATCGGCTCGACGGTCCCGCAGGCGCGTCTGTGGACCCTCACGGTCTACGATGCGGACGGGCGCCTCCGCGTGTCGGATACGGTGCGGGCGGGCATCACCTCCGCGGAGATCCTGCGCGAAGCGGACGGGCGCTTCGCCGTCACGGTGGCGCCCGGTGCGCGTCCGGGCAACTGGCTCAAGTCCCCCGAGGGCGGCCGCTTCACTATGGTCTTGCGGCTCTACGACACATCGGTGGCCGCAAGCGCCGCGAGTCTCGACGCCAGGGCCCTGCCCGCCATCGAGCGCCTGGAGTGCGGCGCATGAGCGAGCCGAAGCTCCCCCGCATCGCAGATGTGCCAGGCGACACGGCTCCGCCTACGGAAGAAGCCTCCGCGCGCGGGCTCAAGGGCAAGGCCCCGCCCCATCAGCCTGCGGCCGACCCGGGCGCAGCTCCCCCGGCGCAGCCGACACGGGCGGAGGCTCCAACCACCACGCCTGAGGCCCCGGCGGCCGATGTGCGCATGCCGCGAGGCCCGCTGTTCACGCCCCGGGTCTGGGATGCGCCCGATCCAGCCGCCGGCAGCGCCCCGGCCCCGACGGCGACCGCGCAGCCGGTCGCGGCCGATCGGCCGTCCGATCCGCATGCCGGGCCGCAGGGATCCGCCAAAGCGTCCGCCCCGGACATTGCCCCGCTCGAAGAGCGGCTGAGGCCGCGCGGGCCGCTGGTTCCGCTCGGCATGAGCGACCGCGGCCGGTTCATGGTCGCGACCCTGTTCGGCATGGTGCTGGCGGTGGGCGTCCACATCGCGATCGTGCTCGCCCTGCCGCGCTTTGCCGAGAACGATGCTTTCAGCCGCCTGCGCTCCACCATGGAGGCCGGCAATGCGGTGCCGATCGCGGCGCCGGGGCGCACGGAGACCTGGGTGCCCCTGCCGGACCCGGCCGCTGCCGTGGCGGCGTGCGCGTACGACCTGCGCGAGGGCCCGGTGCGGATCTCGGCCAAGGCAGGGCCTCTGTTCCAGTCCCTGTCCTTCCACGCCCGCGGCGGCGGGGTCTACTTCGCGGTGACGGATCGCGCCGCGGTGCGCGGCGAGCTCGATCTCGTGGTGATGACGCGCCGCCAGCTCGACGAGGCGCTCGCTGCCGAAGACGAGTCCGATCCCACCCGCGACGTGCGCATCGTGGCGCCGCGTCCCGAGGGATACGTGATCGTGCGCGTGCTCGCCCCGTCGCCCAGCCTGCGGCCGCAGGCCGAGGAGGCCGCCAGGACCGTCGCCTGTACGATCGAAGGCGAGGACGAGCCTCCCGCCCCGCCAACCTCCCCGGCTCCGCCTGCGCCTCCGGCGCCTCCCGCGCCACCCGCTGCGCAGCCGAACCGCCCCGCCACTCCCGCCACCCCGCCGGCCCGCCGCTGAAGCCAAGCCTCCACGTGGGTCGGGTAACGGGCGAGCTGGGCGCGTGGGGTCGGCGGAGCCGCAATCTCACCACATTGCGGGGAGAACAAAGCGGAGCAGAAGAGCCCGTGGGGGAGGCCGCCTAGGCGGCCTCGACAAGGCAAATGAACCAAAGTCACGAACGCGGCGGGGACAGTCGCGCGCCGGCCGAGGGATCGTCGCCGTCGCTTGATACCATCCATCGCCTGATCGGCGCCGTCAGCGCCGAGATCGATGCGCTGAAGCGGGAGCGGGACGCAGCGCAGGCCCGCGATGCCCGGATGAGGCTCGGTGCCGTCTATGCGAGGGCTCGCCTCGAAAAGCGTGTGAATGCGGAGACCGCCGGCTGATCGTCGCGGAGCATCGTCGCGATGCCACGGTGGGAGGTCCTGCGGATCCGGCGACTTCGGTCGACCTGATGGGGACCGGTCAGGAGCGGCGGCGGCGGCGCGTGCCGTCGGAGAAGTGGGACGGGCCGGAGTTCGGCCCGAGGCGGTCGTAACGCACGCCGGTGAAGAGCAGGATCTCGCCGCGCGGCTCGCCTTCGGCCAAAGGCGCTCGCCTCGGCCGCGTGGATGGGTCCGGCAGGGCGATGATGTCCCCGGTGGGTCGGTTTTCGGCGTCGCTCATGGACCTGTCCTCCACTCGGCTCGCGAGGGCCATTCGGTCGTCGGCCCACAAGAAAGCGCTATGGTTAACAGAGCGTTCACACCTCCCGCGTCGTCTCGAAGAATTGCGGGGGTGTCGTGAATCCAACGAAACGGCCGCGCTTATGTTCCGCGCCATCGCGGGAGGCCGCGTTCACGGATTGCTGACCGGCCTGCGAAGTGACCCGAGGCGGATAGGTCGGCGTCCCCCGGCTTCCCGCCGCTGGCGCACCGGCTTTTAGGCCGTGGAGTTAAGCTCCCGCTAATCCGCGCGGCATAGGGTGAATGTCGCGTTGCGGTCCGGTTGAAGAGTTGCGTATGTCATCCCCCGCGTTGCCCGGTGCGGGCGCTGAATCAGCCGAGCGCGCGATGCGCGCCGATGCGCGGATCCGGCTGTTCGCCATGCACGTGGAACTTTTCGTCAACGCGCCCTCGCGCGACCGCGAGACCGTCCGGGCCTTCGAGGCGCTGGCGCTCGGCTTCATGCCTCGCCTCGACGCCGCGACGCTCGCAAGCGCCGCACGGCTGCTCGCGCCCTGCAACGACACGCCGGCCTCCGTCCTTGCCTATCTGTTCCAGCGCTCGGCCGATACCCGCGATGCGGTGCTCGACCTCGCGCCCACCCTGCCTCCCTTGGTCGCCGACCTCATGATCGGAACGGGGCGCGCTGCCGGCCTCGCGGCACGCCCCGGCCTCGACGCGTGGACGCAGGACCGCCTCCTCGTGATGGAGGACCCGGTCGTCGACGCCCGACTGGCGGCAAACCCCCACATCACGCTGACCGAGACCGTGCTGCGGCGCCTGATCGCGCGCGCCGCGGAGCGTCCGGCCCTGGCCAGGACCCTGCTCGCGCGTGAGGACATCGCGCTTGCCGACGAGGCTGCGCTCTACCTCGCGGCCGACGCCGGACGGCGACTGCTCATTCGCGAGCGGATCGAGGCTTCCGCGACCTTCCAGCGGCGCAGCCTCGTGCGGTTGCCGCAGGCCGAAGCCGTCGCCCTCGCGGCGCGCGCGGCCGAGGGCGACGTCGCCGCATTCGAGGCGGCGCTCTCTCAGGCCTTCGGCCTCGCCGGGGCTCCGCCCTGGCGCCTTCTGCGGCCGGAGCGGCAGGACCTGCTCGCCCTCGCGCTGGCGGCGCTCGGGATCGAGGAGCAGGCCGCGATGCGGATCTTCCTCACGCTGCACCCCGTCGTCGCCCATCCGGTGCGCTCGGTCTTCAGGCTCGCCGAGAGCTTCCGCAGCGTGCCGCAGGCGACCGCTCGCGTGCTCGTCGAAGCGATCCTCGGAGCGGACGCGGAGCGGCACGAGTGGCGCAGCGGTCAGCACGTTCCCATGTTCGAGGCTACCGGAACGGCCGTGCGGCCGGGAGTGCCCGCCCCGGCCGAGCAGCCGCAGCGCGAGGAGCCTCGACGGCTGGTCGGCTGACGCCTCGCGGACGACGTCACGACGGGCGTTCCTCCGAGGCGAGGTCGAGGTTGTGCCGCCCTTCGCGGCTGTCCACCTCCACGAGCCAGAGATCGGAATCGAAGCGCATTTCGCGCCGCATCCTCTCTTCGATGTCGGGCGGTGGGACCCGCGTAAGCATCGGAGCGAAGAGTCGGTCGCTCGATGACGATTCCACGAGCGATTGCGGCGCCGGCCCGAACAGGCTCGCGGTTCCGTCGAGATGGTCGATCTTCACGAAGACCGCGCCCGCCTCCGCGGCACCCCGGCGGCGCAGCACCGCATCGATGCCCTCCACGGCGCAACGCCGCAGGTAGGCTGAGACCCAGAAATCCGAACGAAGGCGGCTCATGCGGTTCGGCCCTCCCTGGGGCCGAACATGACCCCGATCCGCGTACGTTACTCGACCGGCAAGCCTGATTGCGCCGCCAGTTCGCGGGCGGTCCGTGACCCGAGTTCGCCCGTGACCGGGAGCTTGCGTTCGCGCTCGAACCGCTCGATCGCCTGGCGCGTGCTCGGCCCCATCAGTCCGTCCGCCTTGAGGGGGCCGAAACCGAGCTTGACCAGCGCGCGCTGCCCGGCCGCGACGAGCGCGGAAGAATCGGCACGGCCGACATAGCCCGGCGGCACGGGGTTCTCGCCGCGCAGAAGTTCGCCGATCGGGTCGGCGCCGGCCCTGGGCTGCGGCGTCGCCGCGGCGGAGGAAGCCGGCGCAGCGACCGGTGCGGGCTTGCCCTCGCCGCTGCGGATCAGGTCGCCGATCGGGTCCCGCGGCGGCGCGGGCGGGGGGGCCTTTGGGGCGATCGGCGCAGGCCGCGCGGGTGGATCCCCCGGTCGCGCGGGATCAGCCGACCGGCTCGCGCGCGGGATTTCGCCCTGACGGATCAGATCGCCGATCGCATCGCGCGGGGGGGGCTCGCGAGTGACGGGCTTCGGTACCGTCACCAGGGGTTCCGGCACGGCGCGGCTCGGGGATTTCACCTCGGGCTTCGCGGCCTTGAACTCGCCGAAGAGCGGCGCCGGATGACGGTTCGTCTGCACTGCGAGCGCGTTCCATGCGATCCAGCCTCCACCGCCACCAAGCGTGAGCGCGACCGCGATCTCGATCGGATGCCGCGCCGCGAGGGCGATTCCGCGCCAGAGAAGCCGTCCCGCGCCTTGCACCACGGAGGGGCTCCCGGAGCCGGCGCGCGGCTTCGCGCGCGGCGAGGCCGGGACGCGCGGGCTCGATGCGCGGGGCGTGCGGGCGCGCTGCGGCTCCGCGGCCACGAAGTCGCGGTCTGAGCGGGCGGCGAGCATCTCACGCAACGTCGGTCATCCCCTGCTGGAGCGTCGAAAACGGCCGCGGAACCACCACGGATCGGGAGAGGCGGTGCACCCGGGTCCCGCTGGGTGCGTTGGCGGACGGGCAAGGTTCCGGCGCTACCGTCGTCACGCGTGCGGCGCCCGTAGTCCCGAAAGCCGCGCCGGCCGCCTCGCGTTCGGCCATCGCGTGGCTGATGTTGCGGCTGACCGCCACCACGCAGGCGCTTCCGCCCCTCAGGCGATGGGCGCGCATCTCGACCCAGAGCAGGCCAGCCCCGCCCCGCGCCGGCTCCTCGCCGGCCGCGACTCGCAGACGGACCGTCACCGTCTCGTCGCTTGCCGCGGCGTCGCTGATCGCCTTCACGAAGGCGGGCCTGTCGCCCACATGGACCCGGGCGAAGAGACCGCGCCCCTGAAGGACGAGCGGCGGGACGCCGAGGAGCCGGCCGGCCGCGGCATTCGCCCGCAGCACGAGGCCGTTGCGGTCGTGCCAGGTGATCAGGTCGTCGAGCGCCTGCAGGGTCGCGCCCTCCCGGGCCTCGCCGGCACGCAACGCCGTCCTCACCAGGGCTTTCAGGCGCAGATCCACCGCGAGCGCCGCGAGGGCATGGCTGAAGGCGAGGATCACGGCGACCGCCGCGCCCACCGCTGCCGCCTCGCCGGCCGCGGCGAGCGGCGGCGCCTGGGCGAGCGCCAGCGCCAGAGGCAGAGCGGCCGCAGCCATGGCGGCCGAGGCCAGGAACCCGCCCTTCGACCCAGCCGTCATGGCCTGGAACGGAATGGCGAGGAGCAGGAGCGCGGCCGCGCCGGCGGGCCCGCCGAAAGCCGCGCAGAGAGCTGCCGCAAAGGGCACCAGGGCCCCGGACGCGACGCCCTGCGCCTGCGGGAGGCCGCCGCAGCGGGACAGGAGGGCGACGGCGCCGAGCGGCACCACGAGGGCGAGGAGCGCGAGGCTCTCCAGCACCGAGGGCACGCCGCGCCAGATCAGGAGCGCGGGCAAGGCCGCCAGGGTGACGGCGGCGGCTGTGCTGTGCGCGACGATGAACCGCTCGTGCCGGGCGCGCTCCGTGAGGTCCGAACCGGCGGAATCGTGCACCTGCGCGGCGAGCCAGGATTCGAGCCAGGCGGCCGTGCCGCCCGCTTCCCGTCGCGAGCGTCCGGCGCCGTCGCCCGTGCGGGGCCCCTGCCCCGCTGCTGTGCCGAATTCTCCACGCAAACCTGACTTCGCGGCGGCGGACCGCCGGCTCCTCGCTGACCGGCAGGACCCTGGCAGGGCGCGCTTAAGCGAACCTTACGGGGAAAGGTTTGAAACCATTAAGGTTTGCGGCAGCAGGGCCGCCCGGCCGCGGCCAGCGGATTCCCATGCGCCCGGCAGCGTGGCACCCGGGCGCGTATCCCTGCTCCGAAGCGTCGGATCATGTCCGGCTAACCCTCTGCCGGAAAAGCCAGTTCCAGCCCGATCCCGATCCGGTGCGTGCGCGCCGGCCGCGCCTCGGCACCATGGAAGGCGGCGCGCGGCGGCGCGCGCCTCGGCGCGGTGCGCGGAGGCGGATCTGGGATCAGCGTGAAGGAAGCGTTGCGGCGCAGGTTCCAGGACGGCGCTCCGCGATCCCGCCGGGGAATGGCGCCTCAGAAGGGAAGGAGAGGATTGACCGCGAAGGCCATGCCGATGCCGACGCCGAAGGCCAGGACGTGAAGGGACATGCGGGACCCGCGGGACATGGTTAATTCTCCGTTGCTGCGGAGGCCTTAGGCCTGCTTCGTTGCGCGCCGATTGCGCCGTTTGTTTCGGCAACGCCGCAGGTCGCGGAACCGATCCAGACTTTCTAAGACAACGGCCGCCGGGGCGCGTGCCGGCAACTTTATCGCTGCGGCCCTGTTGTTCTTCCCAATAGGGAGCCGAGGTATGTTCAAGCTTGCCGCGCACGCGTTCTTATTCGGCTTTGTTGTCGTCTACGCGATCGCTCTCTGACCGCAGGCCGGGCTGGCGGCAGCCGAGACGGCGGCTGCAAGACATCGTTCATCCTGGCGGGAGTTCGCACGCCGGGTATGGGGTCCGGACTCCCGTTCCGGCGGTATAACGGGGGCTCAGGCCCGGGCCCGGGCGGCATGGCCTCAAGCGCGACCCATGTTCTTCCTCCTGCGCGTCACCCTGGTGGTCGGCGCCATCTTCTACCTCTCGCCGGTGCGGCCGGGCGGCGGTCGGGCCGGTCTCGACAGCCCGCCCGCGCCCCGGCACGGGAGCGGCGTGGAGACATCCTCGGATGTTCTCGACGAGGCAGAGCGCCTCTGGCGCAGCCTGCCGCGGGAGGCCCAGGAGGCCGTCATCGAGCGGCTCCGGGGCGATCTGGCCGCGGTGCTCGAGGGCGCCGGCGCTGCCCCGCGCCCGGTCCCGGAACCCCCGCGGCGCCCCTGAACCGGCCGGTCCAAATCGGACCATTCCGGACCATTCCGCTGTCACCATGCGACCGCCGTCGCCAAACGGACCGGGAGCGCCTATATCCCGGCAGTCCCTCAGAGATGGCAGCCCTATGCTTCCCCCGATCGACGAGATCATCACGAATTTCGAGCTGCTCGACGATTCGAACGACCGCCTCGAATACCTGATCGAGCTCGGACGCCTCGCCGAGCCGCTGCCGCCGGAGAAGAAGACCGAAGAGAACCGGGTGCGCGGCTGCGCCTCCCAGGTCTGGCTCGACACGCGCCGCGACGCGGCGGCCGGGCGCACCGTGCTGCGGTTCCACGGCGACAGCGACGCCATCATCACCCGCGGCATCGTCTCGCTCATCGCCGCGATCTTCACCGGCAAGACGCCGGACGAGATCCGGCGCACCGACGCGCTCGAGATCTTCCGCACGATCGGGATCAGCGAGCACCTGACGGCGCAGCGGTCGAACGGCGCGCGCTCGATGATGGAGCGCATCCAGCGCGACGCTCAGGCCGCGCTGGCCTGACCCGGGTACCGGCGCGCGTTCGGCGCGCGCCCGATCCGCCGGCCGGGCGAGGCAGGCCCGTCCGGCGGAGGAGCCCCTCGCGGTCTCAGCTGAGGTTCGGTCCCGCTGCGTCCGCCCGGCGATCGAACGCCGCGGCCTGCCAGGCCCGGATCCGCCGCGCCCCTGCGGGACCGGCCGCGACGCTCTCCAGGCCGTAATGCTCGGCGAGCCGCGCCAGGGCGATGCGCACCACCACCTTGGCGGATCGCGGCGGCCAGCGCCGCTCGCGCTCGATCACCTCGAGGCCTTTCAGGAAGCCGCAGAGATCGATCAGGAGGTCGCTGAAATCGGCGCCCACGGCCGCGAAGGCGTGGCGGACCCGCTGCCGCGCCGCCACCACCCGGTCGCTCGCGTCCGCGGGACCGCGGGGCCCGCCGTCGCCGCGCACCGGATCCCAGCGCGAGGTCACGCTCGGCAGGAGCCCGGCGGCCGTGATGTCGGCGCGCAGGCGCTCGCCCGCCTGATAGGCCGCCTCGTCGATCAGCGGCTGCCCGTCGCGGTCGCGCCGCCGGCGCAGCCAGTCGAGAGGGCTTTCGTCGAGGTCGACCCGCAGGCGCTCGGGACCGGCCTCGGTCGCGACGATCGCGGTGCCGGTCTCTCCGTGCTGCTCGCGGAACGGCTCGGCCGCGCCGGCGCGCCGCAGATGCGCCGCCCCGGGCGCCGTCATCCGCAGCCGCCGCTCGCCCGCCCGGCGTCCCTCCCAGGCGGCAAGGTCGTGGCGGACCAGATGCTCCCCGTCGACCTCAGCGAAGCGGCCCGCGCCCACCGACACCCCGTGCCGCACCTTGCGGACCACCAGCATTCCGGGCTCGGTCGGGTCGGCGAGAGCATAGGCCCCCTCCTCCGCCAGCGCCGCCAGCAGGCGGCCCGCCCGGCCCGCCGCGGCCGCCCCCGCGCCGGCCTCCTCATCCGTCCGGCCGCCGGAACGGGCGCCCGGATCCTCCCCTTCTCGCCAGCGCCGCCCGCCCTTCGTCCGCCCGGTCTTGCCCGCCATCGCTCTGTCCTGCATTATGTTCATGTTTTGTTCCACAATCGTCAGTCAAGCACTTCGTCTCGACACTCACAGATTGTGCGCATATAATCCTAAATGTCAAGCTTGGCCGGAGCTGACGTCGATGCGCGCAGGGCTGTCGGGCGCCGACCCGGGTCCCACGCCCGCGACGCGGCGCCCCCATCTCCGCACGAGCCGAAACAGGCGCGGCACCCGTCCGGTCGCCCGCGGTCCGAAGCCCGGGCAGGAGCAGGGGAGACGTGAGACCGCGCGGCGCCGGGCCTACAATCCGGCTTGCCGATGCCCGAATTCCGCGGCCGGCCCTTCGCACGCCCCCTGCGGGCTCCGGCCCACGACGGGAGCGGCGGCGCGGCGATGCTCCCGTTCTATCGCGGCCGGGGGGCTCGGCCGCGGACCACGGGTATCGTCGGGCGACATCCCCTAAGCCGAGCCCGCTTGCGGTTGCGCGCATCTTCGGAAGGTCGCGCCGATACACGCGAACGAGTTCAGGAACGGTAGGAGTTTCTTAACGTAAACTCATGTTAACGCCCCAACTTTGCTGCAAGTGTGGCCGGGATGTGACAGCCGGACGGTGCGGCCTGCACTAGGATCCGCTCTCTCTTTACGGAGGAGTTCAATGAAGAAGATTCTGCTCTCTACAGTGGCGTTCGCGGGCCTGACGGCCGGCGCGATGGCCGCTGATCTGCCCGCACGGGCGGCGCCTCCGGCTCCGGTCATGGCGGTTCCCGTGTTCACCTGGACCGGCTTCTACGTCGGCGTGAACGGCGGCGTCGCTTTCCAGGACGAGGATAGCCGCGGCGGTCGTCGAGCCCGTGGCGGCCGCGACGGCAACGACAGCAGCATCCTGGGCGGCGGCCAGGTCGGCTACAACATGCAGTTCGGCTCGTTCGTCGCGGGCGTCGAGGCCGACCTCCAGGCCATCGACTTCGAGCGCATCAACACGAACCTCGCCCGGGGCCCCCGCGGCCCGCGCGCCAATGGCAACAACAACGACGAAATCGATGCCTTCGGCACCGTTCGCGGCCGCCTCGGCTTCGCCTTCGATCGCGCCATGATCTACGCCACCGGCGGTCTCGCCTGGAAGACCGACGAGGGCAACAACGGCGGCCGCCGCTTCGGCAACAACAACGACGACGAGAACATCGGCTGGACGGTCGGCGGCGGCGTCGAGTACGCCTTCACCAACAGCATCAGCGCGAAGGTCGAAGGCCTGTACGTCGACTTCAGCGACGGCAACAACAACCGCAACCGTCGACTCCCCCGCGTCAACTTCACCGGCAACGACAGCCGCGAGTTCGGCCTCGTTCGCGCCGGCCTGAACTTCCGCTTCAACACCTTCTGATCCGAGGTTCTTGCGGATTATGAAGCCCGGCGCCTGCGCCGGGCTTTTTTCGTGACACGCCCACCGGATCCCAGGCCCCTGTCCATGACGCCCCGCGTCCACGCCGTCAGCCTCGACGCACGGCATCGCTTCAGCAAGGAGAATGCGCTCTGCATCCGTCTCCTCGCGGGCCTCGGCGTCGAAGGCGATGCCCATTGCGGCGCGACCGTCAGGCACCGGTCGCGCGTCGCCGCCGACCCGACCCGGCCGAACCTGCGCCAGGTGCATCTGGTGCATGCGGAACTCTTCGACGAACTCGCATCGCGCGGCTTCCGGCTCGAGCCCGGCGACATCGGCGAGAACATCGCCACGCTCGGTCTCGATCTTCTCGGTCTGCCGCAGGGGACGCGGCTGCGGATCGGCACTGACGCGATCGTCGAGGTGACGGGACTGCGCAATCCTTGCGTCCAGCTCGACCGGTTCCAGGCCGGCCTCATGGCCGCCATGGTGGACCGCGACCCGACCGGGCAGCCGGTCTTCAAGGCCGGCATCATGGCCGTCGTGGTCGCGACCGGCGACGTGCACCCCGGCGACCCGATCGCGGTCGAACTCCCGCCTCCCCCTCACCGGCCGCTGAAGCGGGTCTAGGGACCGTATCGCCGGCCCCGCTTTCCCGCGCAGCCGGCCGCGTCCTGCGATGCGGCGACCGTGGGCGGGCACGAAAAAGCCGCCCGGAGGCGGCTTTGCCGACGCATGCTCCCGGCTCGCGGCCTCGGGTGCATGCCGATCAGCCCGCCGCGCGTGCCGGACGGCGCTTCCGGCGCTGCTGGCCGAGACCCATCTCCTTGGCGAGCGTCGAGCGCGCCTTGGCGTAGTTCGGCGCCACCATGGGGTAATCGGCGGGCAGGCCCCACTTCTCCCGGTATTGCTCGGGCGTCATGCCGTATTGCGTGCGCAGATGCCGCTTGAGCGACTTGAACTTCTTTCCGTCCTCGAGGCAGACGAGGTAATCCGGGTTCACGGATTTCCGGACCGACACCGCAGGCTTCAGGGCCTCGGCGGGCGCCTCGGACGCGCCGCCGGCGACGCGCAGCAGCGCCGAATGGACGTCGCCGATCAGCGCCGGAAGGTCGGCCGAAGAAACGGGATTGTTGCTCACATAGGCCGACACGATGTCGGCCGCGATTTCGATGTAGGTCGTTGATGCCAAGGAGTCGCTCATCGCGGTCGCTTTCCCTTCTGATCTCGTCGGCCGTCCCTCACCCGGCATGCCCGGGCGCCGGGTCGGTTGCAGTTGCCGTCCCGCAGGTTCTCGGCCTGCGTACCCCCGACAAGCATCTGCCGCAGTCGCGATCGAGTTCTTTGGTATGGCAAGGGTCCAGTCATGGCAAGATCAACAGCGCAGAAACTGTCGATAACTGGACGCGTCACAGGACGGCATGCTCGTAATCGTGCCGCAGCGGAAGATTTCGCTGCTGCGGCCGCCGCAACGCGCGTTCCGTCTGCTGCGGCGGAGCGCAGTAGCTTCGTGCAGGCGGCATCCTGCGGGCCCCCGGCGCGCTTGCCGGGGAGGCCCGCCTGCGCCACATCTCCTCCCCGCCCGATCGGCCCCGGCGACCGCGATGGTCCCTCGCGCCGCACCCGACCCGCATGAGGTTCCCCGATGTCGCCTGACCGCCTGCCGCGCCATCCGCTTCCGCCGGCCCCGGTCGCGCCCGTGCGCCCCCATGCCTTCACGGTGCACGGGCAGCGCATCGAGGATCCTTACGCCTGGCTGAAGGCGCCGAACTGGCGCGAGGTCCTCAAGGATCCCGCGGTGCTGGCGGACGACATCCGCGCGCATCTCGAGGCCGAGAACGCCTACACGCAGGCCGCGCTCTCGGGCACCGAGGAATTGCGCGAACGGCTCGTGAAGGAGATGCGGGGCCGCATCAAGGAGGACGATGCCTCGGTGCCCCAGGCCGACGGGCCGTTCGCCTATTTCACCCGCTACCGCGAAGGCGGCCAGCATCCGCTGGTCTGCCGCGGGCCGCGGGGCGGCGGGGACGAGGCGGTCCTCCTCGACGGCGACCGGGAGGCGCAAGGCCATCCCTTCTTCGACCTCGGCGATGCGAGCCATTCGCCGGATCACCGCCTGATGGCCTGGAGCGCCGACGTGAAGGGCTCCGAGTACTTCACGATCCGGGTGCGGGACCTGGACTCGGGCGCGGACCTCGCCGACGTGGTTCCGAACACCGGCGGCGGCATCGTATGGGCGAAGGACAACGCCGCGTTCTACTACGTGGAGCTCGACGAGAACCACCGCCCGGTGCGCGTGCGCCGGCACCGCGTCGGCACCGCCGCCGACGCGGACGCGATCGTCTACGAGGAGGCGGACCCGGGCTTCTTCGTCAATATCGGGGCGACGCAGTCCGACGCCTTCGCGGTCATCACGGCGAGCGACCACGAGACCTCCGAGGCCTGGCTCATCGACCGCGCGGATCCGGCCGCGGTTCCCGTCTGCGTCGAGCCGCGCACGCCGCGGCTCCAGTACTCCGTCGAGCATCACGGCGACCGCCTGATCCTCCTCACCAACGCGGACGGCGCCGAGGATTTCAAGCTCGTGACCGCACCCGTGGCGGCGCCGGCGCGCGCGAACTGGCAGGACCTGGTGCCGCACCGGCCCGGAATCATGATCCTGTCCCACGTGGCGCTCGCCCGCTACCTCGTGCGGCTCGAGCGCCGGGACGCCAACCCGCAGGTGATCCTGCGGGCGTGGGACACCGGCGAGGAGCACGCCATCGCCTTCCCGGAGGAGGCCTATTCGCTCGGTTTCGACGCCGGCTACGAGTTCGACACCGACGTGATCCGCTACCGCTACTCGTCCCTGACGACGCCGACCGAGACGGTGGATTACGACATCCGCACGGGCGCGCGCACCTTGCGCAAGCGCCAGGAGGTCCCGAGCGGCCACGAGCCCTCGGATTACGTCACGCGCCGCCTCTTCGCGACGGCGCCGGACGGGGAGGAGGTGCCGGTCTCCCTCGTCCACCGGAGCGGGCTCGCGCTCGACGGCTCCGCGCCCTGCCTGCTCTACGGCTACGGCTCCTACGGGATGTCGATGCCGGCGGGGTTCCGCACCAACACCCTCTCGCTCGTCGACCGCGGCTTCGTGTTCGCGATCGCCCATGTCCGCGGCGGCACCGAGAAGGGCTGGCGCTGGTACACGAGCGGCAAGCGCGAGACGAAGCCCAACACCTTCACGGATTTCATCGCCTGCGGCGAGGCGCTGGCAGCGGCGGGCTACACCGCGAAAGGGCGCATCGTGGCGCACGGCGGCAGCGCGGGCGGGATGCTCATGGGAGCGGTCGCGAACCTGCGGCCCGACCTCTTCGGCGGCATCGTCGCAGAGGTGCCGTTCGTGGACGTGCTCAACACCATGCTGGACGCCACCCTTCCGCTGACGCCGCCAGAGTGGCCCGAATGGGGCAACCCGGGCGAGGACGAGGCCGCCTTCCGCACGATCCTGTCCTACTCCCCCTACGACAATGTCCGCCCGCAGGCCTACCCGCCGGTCCTGGCGCTCGGGGGCCTCACCGACCCCCGCGTCACCTACTGGGAGCCGGCCAAATGGGTCGCGCGGCTACGCGCCACCATGACGGGCGGCGGGCCGATCCTGCTCAAGATCAACATGGAGGCCGGCCACGGCGGCGCCGCCGGCCGCTTCGACCGCCTCGAGGAGGTCGCGCTGTCGTACGCGTTCGCGATCAAGGCCGCGGAGGGGTTCGGGGAGGCGTAGCGCGCCGCCGGGGACGGGGCCGCCCCGGGTGTCATCCCCGGCCTGAGCGCACGCGCAGAAGATCCAGGACCCACGGTGTCATCCCCCTGCGCGCTCACGCGCTCCGATCGGTGGTGACGGAGCGGGTGCCCCGACCACCGCGCGACCGCGGGATCACCCGTGCTTCGGCTCCGCGGCCTCGATTTCGTCGAGCACCGCCTCCGGGGCCACGTTCTGCCGGATCTCGTCGAGTTCCGCGTCGACCTCCGTGCGCACGTCGAGGCGGTCGGCGATCGCCGCCACCAGGGTGGCGATCTTGGTGATCTCGTGCTCGGAGAGGAGGCTGATCTGCAGGTCGAGGTCGGCGCGCTTGTCGGCGGCGGTCTGCATGCGGTTCTGGCTGATCAGCACGAAGGTCGAGAGGAAGATCGCCTCCACCGAGGCCCACATGGCGAGCACCACGAAGGATTCGTCCCATTTCGGCACCCAGGGGATCCAGCCGAGATTCGCGACGATCCAGAAGCCGAAGAACCCCAGGTGCAGGTAGACGAACAGCATGCTGCCCGTGAAGCGCGTGATCGCCTCCGCGATCCGCTCCTGCGCCGTCGCCTGCCGCTCCTCGCGCCGGCGGCGCTCGCTCAGCGCCTGGATGTTGCGCTCCAGGACCGAAGTCAGGCCAGGCGGCTTCGGCGAGGGGCGGGTGGGGCTGGCGGACGGGGCGCGCCCCTGCCCGTTCGGACGCTCAAGTGCCATCGTGAATGCCGATCCTCGCCGTCGTTCGCTTAACGAACCTGTCCCCTCCCCGGGGGTTCCATGCGCACCCTCCTCTCCCTCTCCCCGCAGGCGGGGAGAGGGGGCGTGCCGCGGCCAATAAGCTGTTGGGCGAAGGCGGCCGGGGTGCTAGCACAGGGGGCGCCCCTCTTCGGCGCCCGTCCGCCGCCACGAGACCGCCGCCCGATGGACCAGACCGGATCGCCGGATCCCGACGTCAGCCCCGGCTCCCATGCCAGCGACTTCCTGGTCGTCGGCATCGGCGCGTCGGCGGGCGGGCTCGAAGCCCTGCGCGAGTTCCTGCGCCCGTTGGCCGTCGAGCCCGGCTATGCGCTGATCCTGGTCCAGCACGTGAGCGACAGCGAGCGCTTCCTGATGGCCGAGGTGTTCGCCCGCCTCACCGGCATGCCGGTCGTGCCCGTGGAGGAGGGCCTCGCGCTCGAACCGAACCGGTTCTACGTCGCGCCGCCCAACACGCTCCTCGGGTTCAAGAACGGACGCTTCCGCCTGCGCCCGCCGCGCAATCCGGGCGAGCGCCGCAACCCCATCGACCGCTTCTTCCAGACGCTCGCGGCGGCCTACGAGACCGAATCCGTCGGCATCGTCCTCTCGGGATCGGGCTCCGACGGGGCGCTGGGGCTGGGCTCGATCGGGGCCGCCGGCGGCATGACCATGGCGCAGGCCCCGGACACGGCCGCCTTCACGGACATGCCGTCCAGCGTCGCGGCCTCGGCCGACCACGTCCTGCCGCCGGCGGGGCTCGCGGAGGCGCTCGACACCTACGCCCGCCACTGGCGCGCGATCACGTCGGGCTCGGGCCTCGGCGACCGGCGCCGCGAGATCCAGGCGCGCCTGCCCGAGACCTGCGACGTGCTGCTGCGCCGGACCGGGCACGACTTCAAGCACTACAAGGTCAGCACCCTGGTGCGGCGGATCGAGCGGCGCATGCAGGTGCGCTCGCTCCACGACGTGGATTCGTATGTCGGGCACCTCGCCCGCGACATCCACGAGCCGCACGTCCTGTTCCGCGAGTTGCTGATCGGGGTCACGAGCTTCTTCCGCGAGCCCGATTCCTTCCATGCGCTGGGCGAGCGCGTGATCGCCGCCCTCCTCGGACAGCGCTCCGCCTCCGACCAGGTGCGCATCTGGATCCCGGGCTGCGCCACCGGCGAGGAGGCCTACACGATCGCCATGATCGTGCGCGAGAAGCTCGACGCGATCCCGAACGCCCCCAAGGTCCAGATCTTCGCCACCGACGTGAACGAGCGCGCCCTCGTGGCGGCCCGGCGCGGCAGCTACCCGCAGGGCATCACCGCGCAGGTGTCGCCGGAGCGCCTCGCCCGCTTCTTCGTCAAGCGCGGCCGCCGCTACCAGGTCACGGACGAGCTGCGCGAGATGTGCCTGTTCTCGGTCCACAACCTGATCTCGGATCCGCCCTTCTCCCGGCTCGACCTGATCTCCTGCCGCAACGTCCTGATCTATCTCGGCTCCCACCTCCAGAAGAAGCTCATCCCGGTCTTCCACTACGCCCTGCGCTCGGGCGGTTACCTCTTCGTCGGGGCCTCCGAGAGCCTCACGGGCCACAACGAGCTCTTCCGCGTCATCGACGCCAAGCACCGCATCGCGCAGCGGAAGGAGGCGGCGCTCCACGTCCCCGGGTCGCTGCGCGATTTCGGCACCACCACGATCCCGGGCTGGCGCGCCGCCAATCCGGCCGCCGAGGTCGACCTCGGCGCCGTGGCGCAGCGCATCCTCCTCGACGAGTTCGCGCCGAAATACGCCATCGTGTCCGAGGAGGGCCAGGTCGTCTTCCTGTCGGAGGGGGTCGACATCTACATCCAGCCCCCGGCGGGCAGCTTCTCCAACAACATCATGCGCATGGTGCGCCGCGGCCTGAGCGTGGGCCTGCGCACCGCCTTCAACCAGGCGATCCGCACCCGCCGCACGGTGGCCCGCGAGGTGCCGGCGGTCCACACCGCGGAGGGCCTGCAATCGGTGCGCGTCACCGTGCAGCCGATGCCGGAGCTCGGGCACGAGGACGGTCTCTACATGATCGTCTTCCAGGATCACGGCCCGCCGCTCCGCCGCTCCGAGGAAGCCGCGGCGCCGGCCCATCCGGACGCCGACGCCCTGATCGAGGGCCTGGAGCGCGAGCTGCTGCGCACCCGCGAGGACCTGGAGCGCACGGTCCAGGACCTGGAGGCCGCGAACGAGGAGCTGAAATCCTCCAACGAGGAGCTCCTCTCCATGAACGAGGAGCTGCAATCCGCCAACGAGGAGCTCGAGACCTCGAAGGAGGAGGTCCAGGCCGTCAACCACGCGCTCGCGAGCGCCAACGCCGACCTCGAGAACCTGCTGCGCTCGACGCGCATCGCCACGATCTTCCTCGACCGCGAGGGCGCGATCCGCGGCTTCACCCCGGCGGCGAGCGACATCTACCACATCGCGTCGAGCGACATCGGCCGCCCGCTCTCGCATTTCACGCACCGCCTCGTCGACATCCCGCCCCTGCCGGGCTTCGCCGAGCTCGACGGCGCGACGGGTGGCGTCGATCACGAGGCCCGGAGCCATGACGGCCGCTGGTTCCTGCGCCGCGTCCTGCCCTACCGCACCGCGGCCGGCGCCGTGGACGGAATCGTGGTGACCTTCACGGAGGTCACCAAGCAGAAGGAATCCGAGACGGCGCTGCGGCGCTCGGAGGAGAAGCTCCGGGTGGCGCTGGAGGCGGCGCGGCTTGGCGCCTGGGAGCGGGACCTCGCCACGGGCGAGCTCGCCGCGACCGCCATGTGCAAGGTGAATCTCGGCCTCGACCCCGATGCGCCGCTCACCTTCGACCAGCTGCAGGGCATGCGCCACCCGGACGACCAGGACCGCGTCACGCAGGCCATCCGCGACGCGATCGCGGAAAACCGCGACTACGACGTCGAGTACCGGGCCGTGAAGCCCGACGGCACGATCGGCTGGATCCTCGCCCGGGGCCACGCGGTCTACGACGCCTCGGGCCGGCCCGTGCGCATGGTGGGCGTGACCCTCGACATCACCGAGCGCGAGAGCGCCAAGCAGGCGCTCCAGCAGGTCGAGCGGCGCCAGGGCTTCCTCCTCGACCTCCACGACCGCCTCAAGGACCTGGACGATCCCCTCGCGGTCATGGAGACCGCCGCCGAGCGGCTCGGACGGCACCTCGCGGTGAGCCGGGTCGGCTACGGCGAGATCGACGCGGCCGGAGAGCACGTGCTCGTCGACCGGGACTGGACCGACGGCAGCGTGACGAGCGTGCGGGGGCGCCATCGCCTGAACGATTTCGGGCCCGAGATCATCGCGGCCCTGAAGGAGGGCCGCACCATCCGCGTCGACGACGTCGCCGGCGATTCCCGCACCTCGGCCCCCTCGACCGCGGCGGCCTTTGCGGCGATCGAGACCCGCGCGGTGCTGGCGGTGCCGCTGTGCAAGGGCGGGCGCATGGTGGCGATGATCTACCTTCACCATCCCGCGCCCCGGGCCTGGTCGGACGAGGACGCCGTGGCGGTCGAGGAGGTGGGGGAGCGCACCTGGGCCGCCCTCGAGCGGGCCCGCATCGAGGCGGCGCTTCGGGAGAGCGAGGCGCGCTTCCGCTCCATGGCGAATTCCGCGCCGGTGATGATCTGGATCAACAGCGCCGCGACCGGCTGCGAGTTCGTCAACCAGGCCTACCTCGATTTCTTCGGCAAGCGCCTCGAGGAGGTGCTCGGGTTCGGCTGGGCGCCGAGCGCCCATCCCGAGGACGGGCCGCGCTACCTCGCGGCCTACCAGGAGGCGGTCGCCACCGCGAGCCCGTTCCAGGCCGAGGCCCGCTTCCGCCGCGCCGACGGCGAGTACCGGTGGCTCATCTCCAACGGGCTGCCGCGCCTCGATCCGGGCGGCAACCTCCTCGGCTTCATCGGGTCGAGCCTCGACATCACCGAGGTCAAGCGGGCCGAGACCGAGATGCGGGGCACCGCCGAGCGCCTGCGCCTCGCGCTCGAGGCCTCGCGCATGGGCGACTGGATCTGGGATCCGGCCACGGACGTCGTCACCCTCTCGGCGCGCGCCGCCGAGATCTTCGGGATCCCGCCCGGTCCGCACATGACCTGGACCGCCATGCAGGGCCTCCTCCATCCCGAGGACGCCCGGCGCGCCGCGGCCGGCGTCGAGACCGCGGTCGCGACCCGGGGCGGCTACGACGTGGAATACCGCATCAGGCGGCCCTCGGACGGGAGCGACGTCTGGGTCGCGGCCAAGGGCCAGGCCACTTACGGCGCAGACGGCGCCATCCTGGGCATGATCGGGGTCGTGCAGGACGTCACGGAGCGCAAGGCCGCGGAGGAGCGCCAGGCCCTCCTGATCCGGGAGCTGCACCACCGGGTCAAGAACACGCTCGCGACCGTGCAGGCGATCGTGGGGTCCACGGCCCGCACCGCGTCGAGCATCGACGAGTTCTACCAGGCTTTCGTGGGGCGGATCGTGTCGCTCGCGCAGACCCACACGCTCCTGACCGAGGATTACTGGCAGACCGCCTCCCTGACGCAGCTCCTGCGCAACGAGCTCGGCCCCTACGACGAGGAGGACCGGCGCATCGAGGTCGACGGTCCGCCCGTGGAGCTCAACTCCGAGGCGGCCGTGCCCATCGGCATGGCGATCCACGAGCTCACCACCAACGCCGCGAAGTACGGCGCCCTCTCGGACAGGGGGCGGGTCGAGGTCCGCTGGGCCCTCAAGGGCGAACCGGACCGCCCGATGCTGCATTTCGCATGGACCGAGACCGGGGGCCCGCCGGTGCGGGCGCCGACACGCCAGGGCTTCGGCTCGCGCCTGCTGCAGCGCGTGCTCGCGACCCAGCTCCAGGCGGAGGTCCACATGGATTTTGCGCCCGAGGGCCTGCGTTTCTCGATGATCATGCCTGTGCCGAAGCCGGTCGACCCCTACCTGTCGCTCAAGCCCGTGTAAGGGATCCCTCGCCGCGCCCGATGCCCGACCGCCCCCTTCCGCTCGCGCCCGACCACCGGGCGCTGTTCGAAGCCTCGCCGGGTGCTCAGCTTGTGCTGGCCGCCGACCCGCCGCGCTTCACGATCGTGGCCGTGACGGACGCCTACCTGCGCGCGACCGCGACCGAGCGGGACGCCATCCTGGGACGGGGGCTGTTCGAGGTCTTCCCCGACAATCCCGATGCGCCCGGCGCCGACAGCGTCCGCAACCTGCGCGCCTCGATCGAGCGCGTGATCGCGACCGGCACGGCCGAGCGGATGGCCGACCAGCGCTACGACATCCGCACCGGGGGCCGCTTCGAGGAGCGCCACTGGCGGCCCGTCAACGCGCCCGTGCTCGGTCCGGACGGGCGGGTCACGCACATCATCCACGACGTGGAGGACATCACCGAGGTGGCCCGCCTGCGCGCGGCCGACGCCGCGCTCCACAGCCGGGTCCACCGCCTCGAAGCGGAAGCGAGCGCGACCCGCAGCCGCCTGCACGAGACGCGCTTCGCCCTCAAGGCCATGGAGGCCCACACCCGGGCGATCGTGGAGAGCTCGACCGAATACGCCATCCTGTCCATGGACAGAAGCGGCCGGATCATGAGCTGGAACAGTGGCGCCGAGTTCGTGATGGGGTGGCGCGAGGAGGACGTGCTCGGCCAGCCCTGCGAATTCTTCTTCACGCCGGAGGACAGGGCGGCCGGCCTTCCCATGCAGGAACTGCGCACGGCCCTGATCCAGGGCCGCGCCGCCGACGAGCGCTGGCATCTGCGCGCGGACGGCTCGCGCTTCTTTGCCCACGGCGTCACCATGCCGCTGCGGGACGAGGCAGGCACGCCGGCGGGCGAGGGCTTCGTGAAGGTCATGCGCGACCGCACCGCGGAGCACGAGCGCGACGTGGCCCTGCGCGCGAGCGAGGGGCGGCTCCAGGCCGTGCTCGAGAGCGTCTCGGACGGCTTCATCGCGGTCGACGGGGAATGGCGCTTCATCCTGTTCAACGCCGCGGCCGAGCGCCTGCTCGAGCACCGGCGCGACGCGGTGATCGGCCGCCTGGTCTGGGACGTGTTCCCGCAGTTGCAGGGCACCGGCGTCGAGCGGCGCTGCCGCGAGGTGATGGCGGGCGGGCCCGCCGTCGCCTTCGAGGCACGGCCCGGCGGACCGCAGGGCCGCACCTTCGAGATGCGGGCCGCCCCCCTGACGGGCGGCGGCATCGCGGTCGCGTTCACGGACGTGACGGAGCGCAGGGCCCACGAGGCGGCCCTGCGCGCGAGCGAGGAGCGCCTGCGCCAGCTCGCCGACGCCCTGCCGCTCCTGATCTCCTTCATCGACCGCGACGAGCGCTACGGGTTCGTCAACAGGACCTACGAGGAGTGGTTCGGCACGCCGCCCGAGGCGATCGTCGGCCGCACCATCCGCGAGGTCCTCGGCGAGGAAGCCTATGCGGCCCGAAGGCGCCAGATCGCGGCGGCGCTGCGCGGCGAGACGATGCGGTTCGAGGCCTTTACGCCGCGGCGCGACGGGTCGCGCCGCGATACGGACATCCATTACCTGCCCCGGCGCGGTCCGGACGGCGCGGTGGACGGGTTCTACGTGCTCGTCGCCGACGTGACCGAGCACCGGCGCTCCGAGCGGGCCCTGCGCGACAGCGAGGCCAAGTTCCAGGCCATCGCCAACTCGATCGACCAGATGGTCTGGTCGACCCGGCCGGACGGATTCCACGACTACTTCAATCAGCGCTGGTACGAGTACACCGGCGTGCCCACCGGCGCGACGGACGGCGAGGGCTGGGCCGGCATGTTCCATGCGGACGACCGCAGGCGCGCCCGGGAGGTCTGGACTCATTCGCTGCGCACCGGCGAGCCCTACCGGATCGAGTACCGCCTGCGCCACCGCTCGGGCCAGTACCGCTGGGTGCTCGGGCGGGCCCAGCCCGTGCGCGACGAGGACGGCCGCATCATCCGCTGGTTCGGCACCTGCACGGACATCCAGGACATCGTCGAGGCCCGTGAGGTCCTCGCCCGTTCCCGCGAGGACCTCGAGCGGCTCGTCGAGGAGCGCACCGCCGAGCGCGACCGGATCTGGCACAATTCCAACGAGCTCATGGCGGTGTTCGGGTTCGACGGCCTGCGACGCGCCATCAACCCGGCTTGGTCCCGCGTGCTCGGCTACGACGAGGAGACGCTCCTCAACACCCCCTTCACGGAGGTCACCCATCCCGACGACCTGCCCCGGCTCAAGGACGCGGTGCAGCGCCTCGCGGGCGGCGAGCGGATCGTCGCCTTCGAGGACCGCCTGCGCCATGCCGACGGGAGCTACCGCCACATCTCGTGGACCGGCGTGCCGGGCGATGACGTGTTCTACGCCATCGGCCGCGACGTCACCGACCAGCGCATCGCCGAGGAGCAGCTTCGCCAGGCCCAGAAGATGGAGGCGGTGGGCCAGCTCACCGGCGGCGTCGCCCACGACTTCAACAACCTCCTGACGATCATCAAGTCCTCGACCGACCTCCTGCGCCGCCCCGACCTGCCCGAGGAGCGGCGGCGGCGCTACGTCGACGCGATCGCCGATACGGTGGACCGCGCCTCGAAGCTCACGGGCCAGCTTCTCGCCTTCGCGCGGCGCCAGGCCCTGAAGCCCGAGGTGTTCGACGTGAGCGAGCGCGTGCGCTCGGTCGCCGACATGCTCAGCACGGTGGTGGGCGCGCGCATCCGCATCGAGACCGAGATCGTCTGCGAGACGTGCTTCGTCGAGGCGGACCTGAGCCAGTTCGAGACCGCGCTCATCAACATGGCGGTGAACGCCCGCGACGCCATGGCGGGCGAGGGCACGCTGCGGGTCGCTGTGCGGCTCGTCGAGGGGGCCGCGGGCCTGCGCGGCGGCGCCGAGACGGTGGCGGTCTCGCTCACCGACACGGGGTCGGGCATCGCGCCGGAGCGCCTCGCGCACATCTTCGAGCCGTTCTTCACCACCAAGGAGGTCGGCAAGGGCACCGGGCTCGGCCTGTCCCAGGTCTACGGCTTCGCCAAGCAGTCGGGCGGCGACGTGGACGTGGAGAGCGAGGTCGGCCGCGGCTCGACCTTCACGCTCTACCTGCCGCGGGTCGAGGGACCGGGCCTCGAGGGCGTGGCGGCCGTGGAGGAGATCCGGGCCCGGCCCGCGGAGCATGGGCGCGGCCGGCGCGTCCTCGTCGTCGAGGACAACGCGGAGGTCGGCACCTTCTCGACCCAGATCCTGCAGGATCTCGGCTACGAGACCGTCTGGGCCACCAATGCCGAGGAGGCCCTGGCCTGCCTCGCCGCATCCGAGCCTTTCGACGTGGTGTTCTCGGACGTGGTCATGCCCGGCATGAGCGGCGTCGAGCTCGGCCGCGAGATCCGCCGGCGCCATCCCGGCCTGCCGGTCGTCCTGACCTCGGGCTACAGCGAAGTGCTCGCCGAGGAAGGCCGCCACGGCTTCGAGCTGCTCCAGAAACCCTACGCCGCCGAGGAGCTTTCGCGGGTGCTGCGGCGGGTGACGCGGGGCGGATAGGCCTCCCTGCCCGTCAGGGCTTCGGGAAGTTGCGCTCCCACACCGGTTCGAGCTGCGGCAGCGCGTCGACCCGCTCCGCGATGGCGTGGAGCCTCGGGGCGTGCTCGGCGAACCACGCCCGGCGCGGGCGCCAGCGGGTGAACACCGCCGCGTAGATGTCGAGGGCCGAGAAGCGCTCGCCCAGGAACCAGGGCGCGCCGGCCGCGGTCTCGATCATGCCGTGCAGGCGCCGCCCGTAGGCGTCGACCGTGGACCGGAAGCCCTCGCGGGCGCCCTCGTCCGGCACGAAGCGGGCGGGCTCGTCCGCGAAGGTGAAGGTCGGGTAGACGTTGGCGACGAAGAAGACGAGCCAGCGAAGGAACGCGGCGCGCTCGGGCGCCTCCGGGGGCGGCACGAGGTCGGTGCGGCCCGTGAGGTCCGCGAGGTGGAGCGTGATGGCCGCGCTTTCGGTCATGACCCGGCCGTCCGGCAGCACGAGGGTCGGGACCTGGGCGAGCGGATTGACCGCGGAGAGCTCCGCGCGCGCCTCCTCGGAGGTGAACAGGTTGTCGACGGCGCGGAACTCGTACGGCAACCCGAGCCATTCGAGCTGCGCCTCCACCAGGGCGGAGCCCCAGCCGCGCCGGCCGTACAGCGTCATCGCATCCATCGGAGCCCCTCGCGCCCCTACCCTTCCCTGGGGCGCTTGCCGCCGGCCGCGGTGGACCGGCGGAGATGCCTGTTCAGCTCTCCCGCGGCCGCTCGCCGCCGGCCGCGATGAAGGCCTTGAGCTCGTCCAGCGAGCCGAACCGGAACGAGCCGTCGGGCGTCTCCGCCTCGATGGAGCCGTCCGCGAACATCACGTAGCGGTTGCCGCCGGAATTGTAGGTGCCGAGCACCGCCGGGTCCTCGGCCTCGGCCGAAGGCGCCCCGGCGGGGGGCGTGTCGGGGACGACCGGCTCCCGCGTCGCGAAGGGGGCGTCCTCCTCGCCGGAGGGCGCGAGAACCGGCTCGGGGGCGGGCGCTTCGGGCGTGGACTCGGCCCCGGCCGGGAAGGCCGGCGGCTCGGCGCCCGCGGCCTTGGCGGGCACGACCGGCCAGGTCACGGGAGCGGCGCCCGCGCCGGCCGGCCCGAGATCGCGGTCGGGCAGGAGTTCGTCGCCGACCGGGCCTTCCGGGATGGGGTTGTCGAGGGAGCGCAGGGCCGGGGCGGAGTCGCCCGATGCCGGCTGATCCGCGCCGGCCTCCTCCCGTCCTCGCATGGCCGAGATTCCGGCCGACACGACCGCGCCGGCCGCGACCGCCGCGGCGGCGCCGGCCGCGATCGTGCCCGCGCTCAGGGGCGCCGTCTCGCGCTCGGCGCGCCGGCCCCGCCGTTGCGCCGCTTCCTCGCGCCGCGCCCGGCGGGCGTCGTCGGAGCGCGGATCGAGATCGGGAAGGGGAGCCGCAGGCGCAGGCGCGGGCGGGACGGGAGCGGCAGGAACGGGCGCCGGCTCGGCGCCGCCGCCGGCGAGCAGCCCCGACGAGACCGCCAGCACCGGGTCGACGCGGCCCGGAGGCTCGGGGAAATTCGGCTCGGGCCGGGCCATGTGCTCGCGCAAGGCCACGAGCTCGCGCCGGATGCGGCCGAGACGGGCGACCGCCGCCGCGATGCCGAGAAGAACGAGGCCGAGGCTCGCCGTGGTGGCGCCGGCGATCACCAGCGCCCAGCCCCGCTCCAGGACGATGATCCCGTAGCCCTCGACGAGCGCCCAGGCGCCGCCGGCGACCATCGCGAGGGCCAGTGCTACGAGCGCGAATACAACCATGAGACCTCGTGACCCGAACCTTGGGGAACGGCAGACGTGAAGAATAGGCGCCCGCTCCTATAGGGCAACGATCCTGGGAAGGGAAGCTTCGCGGGCCGGCGGGGCCATGCGTCCCGGGAGAGGAAGCGTCCGGGCCCGGGCAACCGCCAAGCTTCGCGGTTGCCGCGGCGGACCTCAGGGCTTAGGTAAGCCGTGGTCCGTTGTAACCCCCCGCGGAGGCCCCGATGACGTTCACCCTGCCCGACCTGCCCTACCCTCACGATGCGCTGCAGCCCTACATGTCGCGGGAGACCCTCGAGTTTCACCACGACAAGCACCACAACGCCTACGTGACGGCGGGCAACAACCTGCTCAAGGGCACCGAGTTCGAAGGCAAGAGCGTCGAGGAGGTCGTGAAGGGCTCCTACGGCAAGAACCAGGCCCTCTTCAACAATGCCGGCCAGCACTACAACCACATCCATTTCTGGAAATGGATGAAGCCGAACGGCGGCGGAAGCATCCCGGGCCGGCTCGAGAAGCAGATCGCCCAGGATCTCGGCGGCGTCGACAAGTTCAAGGAGGACTTCGTCCAGGCCGGCGTGACACAGTTCGGCTCGGGCTGGTGCTGGCTCGCCGTCAAGGACGGCAAGCTCGCGATCATGAAGACCCCGAACGGCGAGAACCCCCTCGTGCACGGCGCCCAGCCGATCCTCGGCTGCGACGTGTGGGAGCATTCCTACTACATCGACTACCGCAACCGCCGGCCCGACTACCTCAAGGCGTTCCTCGAGAACCTCGTGAACTGGGAACACGTCGAGGAGATGTACGCGCACGCGACCCGCTGATCCTGCGGCGCGGTCTCGGTTCGAGGGCTCCCCGCGGGGAGCCCTTTTTCGTTCAGGGCGCCGGAACGAGCACCAGGTCGCGCTCGCGTAGGAGGTCCGCGAAGGCGTCGGATTTCAGGTAGGCGAGCTCGTGCTCGCGGCTCTCCACGACCGGGTCGAGCGCCCGCAGGTCCGCGCTGCCGTAACCGGGATGAGCCATCACGACCGGGCGGGCACCGAGATCCGCGAGCGCGGCGCCGAAGACCCGCTCGGGCGGCGTGGCGGACTCGAACGGGCTGTAGCCCGAGAAGCCCTCGTTGGTGTCGAATCCCCCCGCCCGTGCGTCCCGGCGGAACCCGCTCGCGAACGCCGCCACCACGAGCGCCTTGCGGGCCGAGACGCCGCGCCGGAGGATCGCCGACATGCGGTCGCCGGGATCGCGCAGCCAGACCCGTCCCCGGAGGCCCCGGGCCACCAGGGCGGCGAGCAGCGCGGCGCGGATCCCAGGCAGCACGTGCACGTGCTGGTGCCCGTCGACGAAGGCGGGCGGCGCTCCGAAGGCTCCCTCGAAGGCGTCGAGCTGGCGCTCGATCTCGTCGCGGATCTCCACGACCGGCAGGCGCCCCAGGAGCGCGCGCTTCATCAGGTCGCCGAGCGCCGGAAGCGCGCCGCCGGGCGCAAGGCCCGGCATCGCGCCGAGCGGAGCGGCCGTCGTGAGGTTGAGATGGAGCCCGACGCCGATGCGGCCCGCGAGCGGGCGAAGCGCCGGGGCGAGGCGCGGCCAGTCGGGGCGGTTCGTCATGGCGCCCGTGGCCGAGATGCGGCCGGTTTCGGCGAGTTGGAGGATGGCGCGGCTCACGCCCTCGGTGAGGCCGAAATCGTCGGCGCAGAGCACGACCCGGTGCGGCATGAATCCCGACCCTCCTCCCGGCCGGATGGCGGCCGTTCCGCCCTATAGCCGAACCGGCGCGGCAATGCGCGCCTATAAGGCCTTGCAGAACCGGGTTAATCCCGCATTCAGCCCTGCGCGCGCATAAACGTCGGCGGGATCCGCGCCGCCCCCGGCGCGGCGTGCCCTCGAGCCCGGGCTCGAACCCGGCTCTCAATGCACCCCTGCGGACGGCTTCGCGGCCCGCAGGGGCCCCTCAGGAACCCGGCTCCCGGGTGCTCCCGATCGAGGACTTGCAAGCGTGGCGTCCCCCCTCTCCTCCCCGGAACTCAGCGTCGTCATCCCGGTCTACAACGAGGGCGCCAATATCGGTCCGCTCTGCGCCCGCATCGCGCCCGTGCTCGACCGGGTCACGGACCGATGGGAGATCGTCTTCGTCGACGACGGCAGTGCCGACGACACCCTGGAGCAGGTGCGGGCCGAGAGCGCGCGGGACCCCCGCATCGGCGCGGTCTCGTTCTCGCGCAACTTCGGCAAGGAGATCGCGCTCGCGGCCGGGCTCGACCATGCGCGCGGCGAGGCGGTCGTGATCATGGACGCCGACCTCCAGCACCCGCCCGAGATGATCGAGACCTTCGTAGAGCGCTGGCGGCAGGGCTACGTGATGGTCTATGGCCAGCGCACCGACCGCTCCACCGAGACCCGCCTCAAGCGCACCTCGGCCCGCCTGTTCTACCGCCTCTTCGAGCGCTTCGGCGAAACGAGCCTGCCCGAGGGCGCGGGCGATTTCCGCCTCATCGACCGCCGGGGCGTGGAGGTGCTGCGGGCGCTCGGTGAGCGCGCCCGCTTCTCGAAGGGCCTCTATGCCTGGATCGGTTTCAAGTCGACGGGCGTGCCGTTCGCGGTCGAGGAGCGCCGGCACGGCGCCACCAAGTTCAGCTTCCGCAAGCTCTTCCGCTTCGCCTTCGACGGCATCACCTCGTTCACCACCGTCCCCTTGCGGGTCTGGACCTATCTCGGCGGGCTGGTCTCGGTCGGGGCGATCGCGACCGCGATCTACTTCGCGGTCCGCACCCTGGTCTTCGGCACCGACCTGCCGGGCTTCCCGAGCCTGATCGTCTCGGTGATGTTCTTTTCGGGGGTCCAGCTCATGTCGCTCGGGGTCATCGGGGAATATGTCGGCCGCATCTTCGCCGAGGTGAAGCGCCGCCCGCTCTACGTGGTCGCGGAGCGCATCGGCGGCGCCGCGGACGCCGCCGAGGGCCTGGTGCGGGACGAGCGGCGGCTCGCGCGGGTCTGAGGCAGCGGGCCCAAACGGCCTGCGAGGGTGTCGGACGCGCCGCCCGTCTGCTAAGGGTCCGGGCCCTCCCTCGCACCCTCCAGGTCCGTCTCCTTGTTCCGGAAAATCCTCTCTGTCGGCGGCTGGACGCTTCTCTCCCGCGCCACGGGCTTCGTCCGCGACGTCATCATGGCGGCCGTCATGGGCGTCGGCCCGATCGCCGACGCCTTCGTGGTGGCCCTGCGCATCCCGAACCACTTCCGCGCCGTCTTCGGCGAGGGCGCCTTCAACGCCGCCTTCGTGCCCGCCTATGCCCGGGTGCTGGAAACCGAAGGGGGGCAGCCGAGCCGGAGCTTCGCGGGCGCGATCTTCACCCTGATGCTGATCGTCCAGGCCGTGCTGCTCGCGGTCGCGATGCCCGCGATGCCGTGGATCGTGGGGCTCCTCGCGCCCGGCTTTCCGGCGGACCCGGCGAAGTTCGCGCTCGCGATCGCGCTCACCCGCATCACCTTCCCCTATCTCCTCTTCATCACGCTCGTGACGATCCTCTCCGCGGTGCTCAACGCCCACGAGCGCTTCGCGGCTGCGGCGGCCGCGCCCGTCCTCCTCAACCTGTCGATGATCGCGGCCCTCTCGGTCGCGTTCCTGTTCCCGACCGCCGGCCATGCCGCCGCCTGGGGCGTCGCGGCGGCCGGCGTCCTGGAGCTCGTCCTCGTCTACGTCGCGGCCCGGCGCGCCGGCATCGCGCCCGGCCTCGAGCGTCCGCGGGCAACGCCGCCCATGCGCGGATTCTTCCGCGCGCTCGGGCCCGCGGTGATCGGCTCGGCCGGCGTGCAGCTCGCGATCTTCGCCGACACCATCATCGCCTCCTTCCTGCCGACCGGCGCGGTGTCCTCGCTCTACTACGCCGACCGCCTGTTCCAGCTCCCCATCGGCGTCATCGGCATCGCGGCCGGCACGGTGCTGCTGCCCGAGATGAGCCGGCGCATCGCGGCGGGCGACGAGGCGGCGGCGCATGCGGCGCAGAACCGGGCGGTCGGTTTCACGCTCGCGCTCACGGCCCCCTTCTTCATCGCCTTCCTGACGATGCCCGAACTCATCATGGCGGCCCTGTTCGAGCGCGGCGCCTTCGACGCGGCGGCGGCCCGGACGGCGGGCGCGGTGCTCGCCGCCTATGCGGTGGGGCTCCCCGCCATCGTGCTGATCCGCTCCGCCACCGCGAGCTTCTATGCGCGCGCCGACACCCGCACGCCGCTGATCGCCTCGCTCACGGCGATCGCCGTCAACATCGCCCTGAAACTCCTGCTCATCGGCCGCTTCGGCGTCGTGGGGCTGGCGCTCGCGACGGCGGTCGGAAGCTGGATCAACCTGCTCCTCCTCGTGGCGCTGGCGCGCCGCCGCCGCTGGACGGCGCCGAGCGCGACGCTCGGGCGGGCGATGGCGGCGGTGCTCGTCGCGGGCGCGCTCCTGACCGCCTTCGCGATCCTCGCCCGCGCGCCGCTCGCCGGTTTCACCGCGGCGCTGCCGGACTGGCGCGACGAGGCCCTGCTGGCGCTGCTCGGGACCGGCGGCGCGCTGGTCTACGGCACGGCGCTGATCGCGGCGCTGAAGCTCCTTCGCGTGCGCCTCGCGCGCCGCTAGGCTGAGCGATGCACCGCCGACTGGCCGCACCTTCCGGCTAAGCCTGCGTCCCGCTCGCCTGCGCTATGCATCGGCGGTGTGGCGGCGGGCGCAGCCTTGCATCACAGTACGGCCATGCAGTCCCCTCGCCCCTGGAGCCTCGCCCTCGGCGGCCTCGTCTCGCTCGCGGTCGCGATGGGGATCGGGCGCTTCGTCTATACGCCGATCCTGCCCCTGATGGCCGAAGGGCTGCCGCTCACCAAGGCGCAGGCCGGGCTCATCGCCTCCGCGAATTTCGTCGGCTATCTCGCGGGCGCGCTCGCCGCCGCCTCGCGCATCCCGGGCTCGCGACGCACCTGGCTCGTGGCGGCGCTCGGCGTCAGCGCCGCCACGACGACGCTCACGGCCGCTCTCTCGGGCGTCGCTTCCTTGAGCGCGGTGCGATTCGCCGGCGGCGTCGCGAGCGCCTTCGTGCTCGTCTTCGCCTCCTCGGTGATCCTGGAGCGCCTCACCGCCGCGGGCGCGAGCCGCCTGTCCTCGGTGCATTTCGCCGGCGTCGGCGTCGGGATCGCAGCGTCGGCCGCCCTCGTCTCGGCGCTGGCCGCCGCCGGGATCGGCTGGCGCCTGCACTGGGCCGCCACGGGGGCGCTGGCGCTCCTTGCCGTGCCCCTCGTCGCCCTGCTGGTCCCGCCGGACGAGAGGGGCGGCGGGCCGGCGGCCCCGCCTGGGCCGGTTTCGCTGACGCCGCCGCTTGCGTCGCTCACCCTGTCCTACGGCCTGTTCGGCCTCGGCTACGTGGTCACGGCGACCTTCCTGGTCGCGATCGTGCGCGGCTCGCCGGAAGTGGCCCATCTGGAGCCGGTGGTGTGGATCGCGGTCGGGTTGTCGGCGGTGCCCTCCGTGGCGCTCTGGACCGCCATCGGCCGCCGCATCGGCGTCTACCCGGCCTACGCGCTCGCCTGCCTCCTCGAGGCCGCGGGCGTCGCGGGCAGCGTGCTCGTGACCTCGGCGACCGGCGTGATCCTGTCGGCCCTGTGCCTCGGCGGCACCTTCATGGGGATCACGGCGCTCGGGCTGGTGGGCGCGCGCACGCTCTCGGCTTCCGACCCGCGCCGGGTCATCGCGCTCATGACGGCGGCGTTCGGGGTCGGGCAGATCGTGGGGCCGTCGCTCGCGGGCTGGCTCTTCGACCGCACCGGCAGCTTCACCCTGCCCTCGCTTCTCGCCGCCGGCGCCCTCGTGCTCGCCGCGCTGCTCGGCGCCGCGGTCGATTGGCGGATCCTGCGCCCGCAGGCGGCGACGCAGCCGGCCCCGTGAGAACCTAGCGCTGCGCGAACCGGGAGGCCGCGGTAGCGCCGGCGATCTCGGTGAGGAGCTTGCGCCGTGCCGCCACCGCGAAGGGACGCGTCTCGTCCGCGACCTCCACGAAGGCGCCGGGCCCGCCGATCACCGCCTGGCCGTAATAATCCTCGAGCGGCATGCCGCCGGGCCCGCCGGGGCGCCCGCCCGGACGGCGGATCGCGAGCGCGTTGATCGTGAAGCCCTTGGCGAGCGCCTCGCCGCGGGCCGCTTCGAGCGTCCGCCCGCCCATGTTGGGTCCGTCGCCCGAGACGTCGATCACCTTGCGGGTGCCCTCGTGAGCGTTGGACTCGACGAGGCGGACCGAGAAGTCGATCGCGTTGGAGATCGAGTTGTAGCCGTATGCTCCGCGCGGCGCGGCGACGAGCCTGTCGCCGAACGCCCTGGCGCTCGCTTCGTCGCGGATCACGTGCCAGTCGACGATCAGGACCTGCGACTGCGGCCCGCCCCATTCCATGTAGGCGACCGCGATCGCGCCGATCGCCCCGCCCCGGATGCCGTCCAGCACCTCCCTGGCCTGGAGCGCGTCCGCCCATCCCTTGCGCTGCAGCCGAAGCTCGTCGTCGTCGATGGAGCCGGAGCCGTCGGCCGCGAAGACGAGTTCGAGGTCGACGGGTTCGGCGCGGGCGGGCGCGGCGAGCGCGGCGGTGACGACAGCGGCGGCGAGCCAGCGACGCATGGGGATCCTCCGGGGAGAGGGGACTTTGCGGGGAGAGGGAATCCTACGACGGCCGGCTGTGGGCGAAGTCCCAGTAGAGCTCGCGCGCCTGGCGGTAGAACGGGCCGGGCTGGAGGTCGCGCCCGTCGATGCGCAGCACCGGCATGACCTTGGAATAGTTGCCGGAGATGAAGATCTCGTCCGCGCCCGCGAAATCCTCGTAGCGCAGGGTGCTCTCCTCCACGAGCACGCCGGCGCCGCGGAGCAGCGCGATGACGCGCTGGCGGGTGATGCCGTTCAGGAACGTGCCGTTGGGGGCGGGCGTGCGCACCACGCCGTCCTTGGCCATGAACACGTTCGAGGTGCCGGTCTCGGCGACGTTGCCGAGCGCGTCGCAGACGAGGGCGTTGTCGAAGCCGCGCTCCTTCGCCTCGCGGATCACCCGCGCGTTGTTGGGGTAGAGGCAGCCGGCCTTGGAATCCGTCGGCATGGATTCCAGCGTCGGGCGGCGGAAGCTCGACTTCATCACCGAGAGCCCGCCCGGCACCGGCATCGGAGCCTCGAAGAGGGAGAGGCAGAAGCGCGTGGACTCGGGGTCCGGGGCGATCGTCATCAGACCCTCGGCCTCGCCCCAGTACATCGGCTTCACGTAGAGCGCCGTGCCGGGTGCGAATTTCTTCGCGCCCTCGCGCACGAGTTCCACGATCGCGCCCGGCTCCATGGTAGGCTTGAGCCCGATCGTGCCCGCGGAGCGGTTCACGCGCTCACAATGCCGGTCCATGTCGGGCATCGTGCCCTCGAACACCCGGGCGCCGTCGAACACCGAGGAGCCGAGCCAGGCGGCGTGGGAGCGCGGGCCGATCACCGGCGGGTTGCCCTCGATCCATTCCCCGTCGATCCAGTTCCAGGTGTTCGAATACCAGGCCACGGCGCGTCTCCCCTTGTCGGCGGTAATTGGTCAGCGATGTTGCCGCATCGAACGCCCGTCGCGGCTCCGCGTCAACTCTCGTCCGGGATCGCGGCCGATGAATGATCGTGATGCGTCCCGGGCGGATGTGTGATGGGATGCAGGGATGCCCCTCGATCCTGCCCTCCTCGGCCGTGCCGGCGCCGTGGTCTTCGACGCCTACGGCACCCTCTTCGACGTCCATTCGGCCGTCGCCCGCCACGCCGCGGCGATCGGGCGCGAGGCCGGACGGCTCTCCGAGATCTGGCGCGCGAAGCAGCTCGAATACAGTTGGGTCCTGTCGCTCGCCGGCCGATACGAGCCGTTCTGGACCCTGACCGAGCGCGCCCTCGATCATGCCTTCGCGCGCTGCCCGGGCGCGGATCCGGCGCTGCGGGGGAGGCTCCTCGAGGCCTACCGCACCCTCGACGCCTATCCGGAGGTGCCTGAAGCCTTGAGGCGCCTGCGGGACCGGGGCCTGCGCAGCGGGATCCTGTCGAACGGCGATCCCGGCATGCTGGGCGACGCGGTCGCGTCCGCGAGAATCGGCCCGCTGCTCGATGCGGTGCTGTCCGTCGAGGCGGCGGGCGTCTTCAAGACGAGCCCCGCGACCTACCGGCTCGTCACGGACGCCTTCGCGGCGGAGCCCGACGCGGTGGTCTTCGTGTCCTCGAACCGCTGGGACGTCGCCGGGGCCGCCGCCTTCGGGTTCCGGCCGATCTGGGTGAACCGGGCCGGGCTGCCGGACGAGTATCCGGGGCTGGAGCCGGTCGCGGTGGTGGGGGATCTCGGGGGGATCGGGTAGCCAATCCCTCCCCGGGCGAGGGGAGCGCCAGCCCCTACCCCGCCATCGCGCCGAGGATCCGCGCCCAGCTCCGCGTGCCCTTGTGGAAGCTCTTGAGGTCGTACTTCTCGTTGGGCGAATGCACCCGGTCGTCGTCGAGGCCGAAGCCGACGAGGAGCGAATCCATGCCCAGCGTGCGCTTGAAGTCGCCGACGATCGGGATCGAGCCGCCGGAGCCGATCGTGATGGCCTCGCGGCCCCATTCCTCGGCGAGCGCGCTCCGGGCGGCGGTGAGCACCGGCATGTCGTAGGGCAACTGGATCGCCCGCGAGCCCTTGTGCTTCACGAACTCGACCGAGCAATCCTCCGGGATGCGCTCGCGCACGAACTGCTTGAAGGCATCCGAGATCGCCTGCGGGTCCTGGTCGCCGACGAGGCGGAAGGAGACCTTCGCGCTCGCCTCGGCCGCGATCACGGTCTTGGCGCCGACGCCGGTATAACCCCCGATGATGCCGTTCACGTCGCAGGTCGGGCGCGACTGGACCTGCTCGATCAGCATCCGGTCCTTTTCACCGGCCGGGATCGACAGGCCGATGGGGCCGAGGAAGGATTCCGGCGTCAGGCCGAGCTTCTTCCACTGCTCCTTGACCTGGGTCGGGGTCTCGTGGACGCCCTCGTAGAAGCCCGGGATCGTGATGCGGCCGCTATCGTCGTGGAGGGCCGCCAGGATCTTCGAGAGCACGTGGATCGGGTTGCGGGCGCCGCCGCCGAACAGGCCCGAATGCAGGTCCCGGTTGGCGCAGCGGACGATCACCTCCTCGTAGACCATGCCGCGCAAAGCGGTAGTGATGAGCGGCGTGTCCTGGTCCCACATGCCGGTGTCGCAGACCAGCACCACGTCGGCCTTGAGCTCGTCCCGGTTGGCCTCGACGAACTCGGGCAGGAACTTGGAGCCGTCCTCCTCCGCGCCCTCGATCAGGAAGGTGATCCCGACGGGAAGCTCGCCGGCTTCGGCCTTCCAGGCCCGGCAGGCCTCGATAAAGGTCAGGACCTGGCCCTTGTCGTCGCAGGCGCCGCGCGCGCTGATGACCTTCCGCCCGTCCGGCAGCGTCGCCATGCGGGGCTCGAAGGGCGGCGTCTCCCAGAGCTCCAGCGGATCGACCGGCTGCACGTCGTAATGGCCGTAGAACATCACGTGCGGGGCGCCGCTCTTCTTTGCATGGCCGACCACGACCGGGTGGCCGCCGGTCTCGCGCACGGAGGCCTCGATCCCGAGCTGGCCGAGTTCGGCCCGCAGCCATTCGGCGGCGTTGCGGCAATCGCCCGCGAAGGCGGGGTCGGTCGAGATGGACGGGATCCTGAGCCAGGCGAAGAGCCGCTCCAGCGACTGGTCGAGGTCGGAATCGATGCGGCGGAGGACATTGTCGAGCTGGGGCATGGGATCCGCGGGGCTGGTGGGTTTGCCCGTGAGGTATCCCCATCGGCCCGTGCGAGGCAAGCCGGTCCATTCCGGACCAAATCGGCCCATGCGAGGCAAGCCGGTCCATTCCGGACCCAATCGGCCCGTGTGGGACCGCCTACCAGCGGATGAGCGCGCTGCCCCAGGTAAAGCCGCCGCCGATGGCCTCGATCATCACGAGGTCGCCGCGCTTGATGCGCCCGTCCTTCACGGCGGCGTCGAGGGCGAGCGGGATCGAGGCCGCGGAGGTGTTGCCGTGGCGGTCGACCGTGATCACCACCTTCTCGGGCGCGATGCCGAGCTTCTCGGCGCTCGCCGTGATGATGCGGCGGTTGGCCTGGTGGGGCACGAACCAGTCAAGGTCGTCGGGCGTGGTGCCCGTCGCCGCGAAGGCGTCGCGGACCACGTCGATCACGGAGCCGACCGCGAAGCGGAAGACCTCCTTACCTTCCATCTTGAGGACGCCGGTGGTCTTGGTCGAGCCCGGGCCCCCGTCGACGTAGAGCTTCTCGCGGTGGCGCCCGTCCGAGCGCAGGTGCGAGGTCAGCACGCCGCGGTCCCGGCTCGTCCCCTGCCCTTCCTGGGCTTCCAGCACGATGGCGCCGGCGCCGTCGCCGAACAGCACGCAGGTGGTGCGGTCCTCCCAGTCGAGGATGCGCGAGAAGGTCTCGGCGCCGATCACCAGCGCCCGCTTGTGGGCGCCCGCGGTCAGGAACTTGTCGGCCACCGACACCGCGTAGACGAATCCGGTGCACACCGCCTGGACGTCGAAGGCGGCGCCCTGGTGGATGCCCAAGCCCTGCTGGATCACGGTCGCGGTCGAGGGGAAGGTGAAGTCCGGCGTCGAGGTCCCGACGATCACGAGGTCGATGTCCTCGGGCGCGAGCCCGCCATCCGCGAGGGCGGCCTGGGCGGCCCGGATCCCGAGATGGGACGTGGTCTCGTGGTCGGCCGCGATGTAGCGCTGCTCGATCCCGGTGCGCTGCACGATCCACTCGTGCGAGGTGTCCACCTTCGAGGCGAGGTCCTGGTTCGTGACGACGCGCTCGGGCAGGTAGGAGCCGACGCCGCGGACGACGGAGCGGAGACGCGTCACCGGTGCGATCCCCCGGCGGGACCGCGGCCTTGCGCGGCGGGATGGGTGCGTTTCAACTCGGCAATTCCTTGAAGCCGCCGCGGTCCGGCGCGACGGGACGGGTGCGGTTCGATCGAGGGCGCCTTCAAGCCGATTCGCCTTCGACCGGGCTGTCCTCCAGCATGGTCCGGATCGTCTGCATGAGGTCGTAATGGGCCATGTCGTAGGCGATGTCGATGGCGCTCGCGAAGCCGAGCGTGTCGGTGCCGCCGTGGCTCTTGATCACGACGCCCTCGAGGCCGAGGAACACGCCGCCGTTGACCTTGCGGGGGTCGAGCTTGTCGCGCAGCGTATCGAAGGCTTGGCGGGCGAAGAGGTAGCCGATCTTGGCCATGAGGGTCCGGCTCATGGCCTCGCGCAGGTAGGCGCCCAGTTGCTTGGCGGTGCCCTCGGCGGTCTTGAGCGCGATGTTGCCGGCGAAGCCCTCCGTGACCACCACGTCGACCGTGCCCTTGCCGAGATCGTCGCCCTCCACGAAGCCGTGATAGGCGAGATGGGGGAAGTTGCCCTCCCGGAGCAGGCGCGCGGCCTCCTTGACGGCCTCGATGCCCTTGATTTCCTCGGTGCCGACGTTGAGGAGCCCGACGGTCGGCCGCTCGAGGTCGAACACGATCCGGGCCATGGCGGCCCCCATGATCGCCATGTCGACGAGGTGCCCGGCATCGGCCCCGATGGTGGCGCCGACGTCGAGCACGATGCTCTCGCCCCTGATGGTCGGCCACATGGCCGCGATGGCCGGCCGCTCGATATGGGCCATGGTCTTGAGGCAGATCTTCGACATCGCCATCAGGGCGCCGGTGTTGCCGGCCGAGACGGCGGCATCGGCCTGCCCGTCCCGCACGGCCTGCACGGCGCGCCACATGGAAGACTTGCCGCGTCCGGACCGGATCGCCTGGCTCGGCTTCTCGTCCATGGCGACCGCCACGTCGGTGTGGTGGATCTCGGCCGCGGCCTTGAGCTTCGGATGCAGGTCGAGGAGCGGCCGGATCACCGCCTCGTTGCCGAAGAGAAGAAAGCTCAGGCCCGGGTGGCGCTCCAGCGCCAGGGCCGCGCCGGGCACCACCACCTGCGCGCCGTGGTCGCCGCCCATCGCGTCGAGCGAGATACGCACTGGCTTGGGCATCGGCAGGCGGTTCTTTCCCGGGGCAGTTTCGGCCGTTGACGGGCCTTCATGTGGGGCGGCCCCTCGGCGGGGCCAAGCGGCGGCGGACCATATCGCTTTGCCGGGAGGCCGCAACCGATTTCGTGGGCGGTCCCTCCCGTGAGGGAGGCGCGAGCGGTGCGGCGGGCCGCGCCCTCCCTCTCCCCTCTGCGGCAGAGGGTGGCCCCGCGAAGCGGGGTCGGGAGAGGGGCTGTCAGACGCGGAGCAGATTACCTCAGAACGGAGCCCCTCCCTCCCCGCAGGGGAGGGCGACGCGGCGAAAGCCGCGCGGGGCGGGGTGTTCGCCGAAGGCGAGTTCCAGGCCCAGCAGTGCAGGATGCGCTTCGCGCAGCACCCCACCTGACCTCCGCTTCGCTCCGGCCACCTTCCCCTGAGGGGAGGGAGAACGGCGCGGCGACGGCCAGGGAGTGGCTCACGCGCATGGCCCCTCTCCCGGCTCGCTTCGCTCGCCACCCCCCGCAAAGGGGGGAAGGTACGATTCTACTCCCGCTTCAGCTTCCCCAGGGCCGCGAAGGGCGATTCGATGCGGTCTTCGCTTTGGTAGTCGAAGGCGACGCCCGGCTTGCGGGGATAGGGGTCGAGGCCGAGCGCCAGGAACTCGGCCGTGAGCGCGCCGAGGTCCACATGGCCGTTCACGATCTCGTCCGGGGGCTCGTACTCGTGCATTTCGGTCGGGGGCTCGGCCGGCATGCCGCTCGGCTCGGCGAAGTCCACGTCGACCTCCTCGTCGATCTCCGATTCGAACGCGTCCAGGGTCACCACGCAGGTCTGCTCGATCCGGGCCTTGACCCGGCCCTCCACATGGACCCCCTTGGCGGAGCTCGTGAGGCGGTACTCGCCCGCGAGCGCGTGGATCGCCGGCAGCTTGAAGTCCTTGGCGAGCGCGGCGCATTCCTCCGCGGTCGCCTCCACGTCGACGCGGGTGCCCAGCGGCGGGATGTTGGTGACGTCGAAGAGGCGGGACAGGGGGCCGACGGATTCAGGCGTCATCGCGTCCCGCATCCCATCCTTCCGGGTCACCGCCTCGGGAGGCATCCGTCTTCTCGACCTCATGGCTACGCCCTCCATTCACGCCTCGACCATTCCACAACGGCGGTGCGGTGCAAGGGGACCGGCCCCCGTCCGACCTCTCATAGCGGTGCAAGCCCACTCCACGACGGCGGTGGGACCGGCACCCGTCCGACCCCTCATAACGCTCACCGAGACGCCGCGGTGCCCGCCGTCGCGAACCCGTCCGGGGCCGGGAAGCGCGGGCCGTCCGCCAGAGCCGTCTCGGCGGTCTCGGCCCTGAGAGCCCGGTCGGCGGCGAGCGCGTAGGCCGCGAGCCCGTGGGCGGGACCGTCGGAGCCGCAGACGTTGCGGCCGAGGGCCGCCGCCAGCGCGGCCTGGTCGCCGGCATCGAGGGCGGGATCGTAGACCCCGGCGCGGCCGTAGAAGGCCTCGGCCAGGGTCTTCATGCGCTTCGGCACCGCGGTGTCGCCGACCCCCATCTCGCGCAAGGAGGCGTCGAGGTCGCGGAAGAACGCGTCGGTGAGGTCGCGGGCAACGTCGCCCGCGGGATCCGGCTTGCCGCGCAGCGCCCGCAGCGCCAGCACCATGTGGAGGGAGAGCGCCTCGAAGCGCCCCTCGATAGTGTCGGGGACGCCGAGCCCGGCATAGAGCGCAGGCGCACGCGCGGCGGCGGCGACGCGCTTGTAGAGGCCGGCGATGATCTCGCGGCGGGGGTCGCGGCGGAAGAGAGAGCGGACGATTCCGAACATGGTCTCACGGGGGGCTTCCGGGCGGCGCCGGAGCACGGACGGGATCTAGGCACGGGCGCGCCGCCTTGACAGGGCGCTGCGGCCATGGGCCCCGTCGGTCTCCTCAGATCCCGGGCCTGCGGGAGCACCGCGGCCATCCGTCCTCGGCCATCCCCGCCGCCTTGTCAAAGGCCCGGCTTCCGGCTACGCCATCGGGCTCCTGCGGGTCCCTCCCGCGCGACCCGTCGGCGCCTTGGCACCCGCTTCAGGGCGCCCCCCGTACCGCTGAAGGCGCCCTGGCCCCCGCGTCGGGACGCCCCCTGTACCGCTGAAAGAGTCCGATGACGCCTCGATCCCTGAACGTCCTCAAGCGCCTCGCGGCGGCCGGCCTCCTCGGGGCGACCTTGAGCGCCTGCACGACCCTCGGCGGCGAGGAATTCCAGCGCGGCTACATCCTCGACGAGCAGGCGGTCGCGGCCGTGCGCCCCGGCATGAGCGCCGAGCAGGTGCTGCAGACGCTCGGGACCCCATCGACCGTGTCGACCGTCGGCAACCGCAACTGGTACTATATCAGCCAGAATTCCCGGCGCCCGGTGCAGTTCCTGGGCGAGACCGTCACGGATCAGCGCGTGACGGCGGTGTATTTCACGGCGAACCTGCGCGTCGAGCGCGTCGCCCTCTACGGCATCCAGGACGGCCGGGTGTTCGACTTCATCTCCCGCACCACGCCCGCGGGCGGCGAGGAGGCGAGCTTCGTGAGCCAGATCTTCCGCGGCCTCGGCGCCTCGACCCTCAATCCGTTCGGGACCTGAGGCCCGAGGATACCCCGGCGTCATCCCCGGCCCGAGCCCGTCAGGGCGCAGAAGGCCCGGTGTCATCCCCGGGCGGAGCGCGACAGCGCGCAGAAGGCACGGTGTCATCCCCGGCCGGAGCATGAAGTGCGGAGGGGAAGGGGATCCAGCACAGTGAAGTTGCCGCGAAGCGGCTCCTTTCGATCCCTGCCTGCCAAGAGAGGGTGCTCGGGCACCGTTCAGCTCATCCGACCAGCCCCTCACCCCAGCCCTCTCCCCGCATGCGGGGAGAGGGAGTATGCTGGATCCCCTTCCCCTCCGCCCTGACGGGCTCCGGCCGGGGATGACACCGCTGGTCTGTCCAGGTCGAGGGCTCCGGCCTGGGTGCCGCCGAGCCCCTCCCCGGCCGAACAAGAAAAAACCCCGCGGCTCGCGCCGCGGGGTTTTTCGTTCGCCTGAAGGCGCCGGCGCTTTACGAATGCGCCAGGATCGCGAGCAGCAGCAGGGCGATGATGTTGGTGATCTTGATCGCCGGGTTCACGGCGGGGCCCGCCGTGTCCTTGTAGGGGTCGCCGACGGTGTCGCCGGTCACCGAGGCCTTGTGGGCCTCGGAGCCCTTGTGGTGGGTCACGCCGTTGGCGTCCGTGAAGCCGTCCTCGAAGGACTTCTTCGCGTTGTCCCAGGCGCCGCCGCCGGAGGTCATCGAGATCGCGACGAAAAGGCCCGTCACGATGACGCCGAGGAGCATGGCGCCGACCGCCGAGAAGGCCTGGCTTTTGCCGGCGATCCAGTAGACCACGAAGTAGGTCACGATCGGAGCCAGCACCGGCAGGAGCGACGGCACGATCATCTCGCGGATGGCCGCCTTGGTGAGCATGTCGACGGCCCGGCCGTAATCGGGACGATCGGTGCCCGCCATGATGCCGGGCTTTTCGCGGAACTGGCGCCGCACCTCTTCCACCACTGCGCCGGCCGCGCGGCCGACCGCCGTCATGCCCATGCCGCCGAAGAGGTAGGGGATGAGGCCGCCGAACAGCAGGCCGACCACCACGTAGGGGTTGGCGAGCGAGAAGTCCGCCTGGACGCCCTGGAAGTAGGGGTACTGAGCCGAGTTCTGGACGAAGTAGTTGAGGTCCGAGGTGTAGGCCGCGAAGAGCACCAGGGCGCCGAGGCCGGCCGAGCCGATCGCGTAGCCCTTGGTGACCGCCTTGGTGGTGTTGCCGACCGCGTCGAGCGCGTCCGTGGACTTGCGGACCTCCTTGGGGAGACCGGCCATCTCGGCGATGCCGCCGGCGTTGTCCGTCACGGGGCCGAAGGCGTCGAGCGCCACGATCATGCCGGCGACGCCGAGCATGGCCGTCACCGCGATCGCAATGCCGAAGAGCCCGGCGAGCTTGAAGGCCACGATGATGCCGGCCACGATCACGATCGTGGGCAGCGCGGTCGCCTCGAGCGACACCGCGAGGCCCTGGATCACGTTGGTGCCGTGGCCGGTGACCGAGGACTGGGCGATGGAGCGCACCGGGCGGTAGCCGACGCCGGTGTAGTACTCCGTGATGACCACGATGAAGGCCGTGGCGGCAAGGCCGACGACCGCGCACCAGAACAGGCCGCCGGAGGTGAACTCCACGCCCGTGTTGGTGCGGAACGAGGTCGAGAACCCGCCGAAGGCCGCGAAGTTCACCATCGCGATCGCGACGAGCGACAGCACGCCCGTGGCGATGAGGCCCTTGTAGAGGGCGCCCATGATGGACTGGTTCTGCCCGAGCTTCACGAAGAAGGTGCCGATGATCGAGGTCACGATGCAGGCGGCGCCGATGCCGAGCGGGTAGAGCAGCATGGTCTCCAGCACGGGCTGGCCCGCGAAGAAGATCGCGGCGAGCACCATGGTGGCCACGATGGTGACCGCGTAGGTCTCGAACAGGTCGGCCGCCATGCCGGCGCAGTCGCCGACGTTGTCGCCCACGTTGTCCGCGATGGTCGCCGGGTTGCGCGGGTCGTCCTCCGGGATGCCGGCCTCGACCTTGCCGACGAGGTCGCCGCCGACGTCCGCGCCCTTGGTGAAGATGCCGCCGCCGAGACGGGCGAAGATCGAGATCAGCGAAGCGCCGAAGCCCAGCGCCACGAGCGAGTCGATCACCTCGCGGCTCGACGAGGCCAGGCCCGCGATGCGGGTGAGGTAGCCGTAATACAGCGCGACGCCCAGCAGCGCGAGGCCGGCGACCAGCAGGCCCGTGACCGCGCCGGCCTTGAAGGCGACGTCGAGGCCGCCGCCGAGCGACTGGGTCGCGGCCTGGGCGGTGCGGACGTTGGCGCGCACCGACACGTTCATGCCGATGAAGCCCGCCATGCCCGAGAGGATCGCGCCGATCGCGAAGCCGACCGCGACCCGGATGCCGAGAAGCCAGGCGAGGAGCACGAAGAGGACGACGCCCACCACCGCGATGGTGAGGTACTGGCGGCGCAGGTAGGCTTGGGCGCCTTCGGCGATCGCGCCGGCGATCTCCTGCATGCGCTGGGTGCCGGCGTCGCGTTTCATCACGTCGCCGTAGGCCCAGATGCCGTAGGCGATCGACAAGAGGCCGCCCAAGATGATGAGGAGCAGTGCCATGGGGTTGTTCGTCCTTGCGAGAGGCGGGTCGGCTGGCGGGGCGGGTGCGGTTGACCCATGCGGGCCCGGGCCGCGCCTCGCGCGCGTCCGTTCCGCACCCCGCCCCTGGGGATCAGAGGCTCTACTGCCAAAAAACTTGGCAAATCGCAAACGAGACTTCAGGCGGAGTCACAGCGACTGCGCCGCAGGCGGTCCGGGGGCGTATTTCTCCGGGAGCCCGGACCGGGGTTGATCCGGCCCGGCGGTGCAGCCAGTGTCCCGCCAGGCCGCTCCGCCGGCCCTGCCCCAGTACCGCAAGCTCCCGCCCCATGACCCGCCCCTCCGAGGACAGCCTGATCGCCCGCTTCTTCGCCCCCATCGCGGGCGAGGGCGCCCTCGGGCTGAAGGACGACGCCGCCCGCATCGTCCCGCGGGCCGGCCACGATCTTGTCCTCACCCTCGACGCGCTCGTGGAGCGCGGCCATTTCCTGCCCGGGGATGCGCCGGGGTCGGTCGCCCGCAAGGCGCTCGGCGTCAACGTCTCGGACCTCGCCGCCAAGGGTGCGGATCCGGTCGGGTTCCTGCTCGGCCTCGCCCTGCCGGCGGACTGGACCGAGGACTGGCTCGCGGGCTTCGCGGGGGGACTCGGCGAGGCCGCGCGGGAATGGGGCTGCCCTCTGATCGGGGGCGACACCGTGAAGGCCTCGGGCGCCCTCACCCTGTCGGTGACGGCGCTCGGCGAGGTTCCGGCCGGCCGCATGGTCCGGCGGACGACCGCCCGGCCGGGCGACGCGGTCTGCGTCACCGGCACGATCGGCGACGCGGCGCTCGGCCTGCGCTTGCGGGGCTCGCCCGCCTGGGCGGCGGCCCTGGACCCCGCCGACCGGGCCCACCTTGCCGACCGCTACCTCCACCCCCGCCCGCGGATCGCCTTCGCGGCGGCCCTGCGCGCGCATGCGCACGCCGCCATGGACGTCTCCGACGGGCTCGTGGGCGACCTCGCCAAGCTCTGCCGGGCGAGCGGGGTCACGGCCGGGATCGAGGCGGAGCGCGTCCCCCTGTCGCCGGCCGCGGCCCGTGCGCTCCGGGCGGACCCTGCCCTCCTGGAGCCGATTCTCACCGGCGGCGACGATTACGAGATCCTCTGCACGATCCCCCCGGAGCGCCTCGCCGCCGCGGCTGCGGCGGCCGCGGAAGCGGGCCTGTCCTTGACAGCCATCGGCGCCGTGCGGGAAGGATCCGCTCCACCCCTGATCCGCGTGAATGGGGCCCCGCACACCTTCGCGCGCGGCTCCTACAGCCATTTCGAGTGACGCGGGCCACAAACCGGATCGAGGCCGATGCCGAACGCCGTCAACGATGCCGTCGCCCGGCACAACGCCCGCGTGCTCGCGATGGCGGCGGCCTTCGGGAGCGCGAACCCCTCCATCGTGATCGCGCTCGGCGGCCTCGTGGGCCAGACGCTCGCGGACGACAAGGCGCTCGCGACCCTTCCCGTGAGCCTCACGAATCTCGGTCTCGCCCTCGGCACGATCCCCGCCGCCATGCTGATGCGCCGGGCAGGGCGCCGCACCGGCTACCTCGTCGGCGCCACGGTCGGCCTGATCGCGGGCTGCATCGCGGCCTTCGGGATCGCGTCCTCGGCCTTCGCGATCTTTTGCCTCGGCACCTTCGTGTCCGGCTTCTACGGCTCCTTCGTGCAGAGCTACCGCTTCGCCGCGACGGATTCGGCCTCCGACGCCTTCAAGGCGAAAGCGATCTCCTGGGTGATGGTCGGAGGGTTGGCTGCCGGCGTGATCGGACCCCAGACCGTGATCTGGACCCGCGACGCCATCAGCGCCGTCCCCTTCGCGGGCGGGTTCCTGGGCCAGGCCACGCTCGCGCTGATCTCGATCCCGATCCTCGCTTTCCTGCGCCCCGCGCCCGTGAGCGTCGCCGCGACGGCCGGCGGCGGGCGGCCGCTCGGCGAGATCATGCGCCAGCCCCGCTTCGTCTGCGCGGTCGCGGCGGGGCTCGTGTCCTACGGGCTCATGAGCTTCGTGATGACCGCGACGCCCGTCGCCATGGTGGGCTGCGGCCACTCGGTCGAGACCGCGACGCTCGGCATCCAGTGGCACATCCTGGCCATGTTCGGACCGAGCTTCTTCACCGGAAACCTGATCGTGCGCTTCGGCAAGGAGCCCGTCACCATCGCGGGCCTCGTCCTGATCGCGGCCGCGGCGGCGGTCGGCCTGTCCGGGATCACGGTCGGCCATTTCTGGCTCGCCCTGGTGCTACTAGGGGTCGGCTGGAACTTCGGCTTCATCGGCGCGACCGCGCTCGTGACCGACTGCTACCGCCCGGAGGAGCGCGCCAAGGTCCAGGCCGCCAACGACTTCCTGGTCTTCGGCTCGACCGCGATCGCCTCGTTCTCGTCGGGCAAGCTCCTCAACGCCGGCGGCTGGGAGACCGTGAACTGGCTCGTCTTCCCGCCCGTGGCGGTCGCGCTCGTCCTGGTGGCGCTGCAGTACCGGTCCCGGCGCGCCGCCGCGTCCGCCTGAAGCCGGCCTCCTCGCGGCACCCCGATGCTGCGCCCGGCGCTGCGTCCGCCCGAGGCTGCTCAGCCCCGGGTCGAGGACGCCTTGGCGCCGCCGGGCTTGCGCTCCAGCTCGCCCTCCCGCACGTCGCGCGCCATGGTGTCGAGCACGGCGTTGACGAGGCCTGGCTCGTCCTCGCCGTAGAAGGAATGGGTCACGTCCACGTATTCGGTGATGACGACGCGCACCGGCACGTCGCGGCGGTACATGAGCTCGAAGGCGCCGGCTCGCAGGATGGCGCGCAGGACCGCCTCGATCCGGCGCAGCGGCCAGCCCGAGGCGAGCGCCGCGTCCACCTTCTGGTCGATCGGGCGCTGGTTTTCGAGCACGCCCGAGACGATGTCGCGGAAGAAGCCGGTGTCGGAGGGCTGGAACGTGATGCCCTCGACCTCGCGCCCGATCCAGAACGCCTCGAACTCGGCGAAGACGTCGATGACGCTCTTGCCCGAGACGTCCATCTGGTAGAGCGCCTGCACGGCGGCGAGGCGCGCGGCCGAGCGCTCGGCGGGTTTCGTCATCGACTCGTGTCCTCTTCGCAATTCGGTCGGACGCCGGCGGGTCCGGTCCTGGTCGGCGGCTTCCCCGGCCGCGTCACCGCTGCGGGTTCTCGACCTGGCGCTTGATCCGCAGCACGGAGAACGCCGCCTCGACGGCGCCGCCGCCCTTATTCAATTCGCTCACCCGCGCCCGGGTCCAGGCCTGCTCGGCGTTTTCGACCGTCAGGATGCCGTTGCCGAGGGGCATGCGGCGCTCGACCGACAGGTCCATCAGGGCCCGCGCGCTCTCGCCCGCCACGATGTCGTAATGGCCGGTCTCGCCGCGGATCACGCAGCCGAGCGCCACCACGGCGTCGTAGGCGCGGCCCGAGCGCTCCGCCGCATCGAGCGCGATCGCGACCGCGGCGGGGATCTCGAGCGCGCCGTCGACGGTCAGCACCGTGAACCCGGCCTCCGCGGCGACGATCGCCTCGCGCGCCCCGCGCAGGAGCTCGTCGGAGAGGTCGTCGTAGTAGCGCGCCTCGACGACGAGGACGCGGGCGCCGGGGAGAGCGGGGCGCGGCACGGTATTGGGAGCTTTGGAGACCATGTGAGCGTCCGTTCCTTGATTCCGCGGCGTCGGCTCCCTCTCCCCGTGAAAGGGGAGAGGGTCGGGGGCATCTCCCTCTCCCCGCACGCGGGGAGAGGGCTGGGGTGAGGGGCCGGTCGGAGGAGCGAGCGGTCTCCGAAGAACTCCCCTCCCCCTGAGCCGAGGAGAGGCCAGGGTGGGGGTTGGTGCAGGATGAGACGCTCAGGTGCCTCCTGGACCAACCCCCACCCGGCTCACTGACGTTCGCCGCCCTCCCCGCAAGGGGGAGGGCAAAAACGCGGATCCATCGCGCTTCTCCGACCAGCCCCTCACCCCGTAAACGGGGAGAGGGAGTAAGGCCCCCTACTCTCCTGCGCGGGCCTCCGCAAGGCGCGCGGCGTAGCGCGCCATCAGGTCGACCTCGAGATTGACGGGATCGCCGGTGCGCCGCCCGCCCCAGGTCGTGACGGCGAGCGTGTGCGGGATGAGCAGCACCGAGAACACGTCTCCCGCGACCGCATTGACCGTGAGCGAGGTGCCGTCGAGGCAGACCGACCCCTTCTCGGCGATGAAGCGGGCGAGCCCGGCGGGGGCGCGGATGTCGAAGCGGGCGGTCGGGCCCCAGGGGTCGTCCCCGGGCGTCACCTCGGCGCGCTCCACGATCGTGGCGACGCCGTCGACGTGGCCGGTGACGATGTGGCCGCCGAGCTCGTCGCCGATCTTGAGCGAGCGCTCCAGGTTGACCCGCGTGCCCGGGCGCCAGTCCGCCACCGTGGTCCGCGCGAGCGTCTCGGCCGCGGCATCGACCTCGAACCAGCACCCGCCCTCGCGCGGCCCGAAGCCCACGACCGTGAGGCAGGGCCCGCCGCAGGCGATGGACGCCCCCATGGCGATCGTGGCCGGGTCGTAGGCGGCATGGATGCGCAGGCGCCTCACGCTGCCCTGCCCGCCCTCCACGGACACCACTTCGCCCACGTCCGTGACGATGCCTGTGAACATCAGCGGCTCCTCAGGGGCCATGCCTTCAGCGGGATGGACAGCATCAGCGGCTCCTCACGGGCCATTCCCTCCTCGGGGTGGACGGCATCAGCGCGACCTCTCGTAGATATCCAGCTCGTCCTCGCCGAGATCCTCGTTCGCGACCCGCACGAAGCGCTCGGCGAGTGCGCGGGAGAGCAACGGGCCGAGTGCCGGGAAGCCTTCCTCGCCGAGCGCGGCGCGGCTCGTCGCGGTCGCCAACTCGTCGACGCGGTCGGCGGCGATCAGCGCCTCCGCGAGGTTGGGGCCGCCCTCGCTGAAGACCCGGGTGATCCCGCGGTCGGCGAGGAGCCGCAGGGCCTCCGCGACGTCGACGCGACCTTCTTTGGTACCGACACGCATGACCTCGGCGCCGGCCGCCACCAGGCGGCGCTCCGCCTCCACGGGCGCGGCTTCCGTGGCGACGATCCAGGTCGGGACTTGATCGACCGTGCGGACGATCTGCGCCACAGGCGGCGTGCGGAGCGCGCTGTCGATCACGACCCGCACGGGCGAGCGGGATTCGAGACCCGGCAGCCGCACGGTGAGCAGGGGATCGTCGGCGAGCACGGTGCCGATGCCGACCATGATGGCGTCGTGCCGGGCGCGGATGAGATGCGTGCGGGCGTTGGAGCGGGCCCCCGAGATCATCAGCCGCCCGCCGCCTTTCCGCGCCGCGTAGCCGTCCGCGGTGCGGGCGAGCTTCAGCATCACGGACGGGCGCCCTTCGGTGACCCGCAGGATGTGGCCGCGATGGGAGCGGGTCGCCTCGTCGGCGAGGACGCCGCACAGGACCGTGACGCCCGCCTGCCGCAGGATCGCATGGCCGCGGCCGCTGACCCGCGTGTCGGGATCCTCGAGCGCCGTGACCACGCGGGCGATGCCGAAATCCCGCACCGCGTCGATGCAGGGCGGGGTCACGCCGTGATGGGAGCAGGGTTCGAGCGAGACGTAGAGCGTGGCGCCGCGCGCCCGCTCGCCGGCCGCCTCGAGCGCGACCCGCTCGGCGTGGGGGCGCCCGCCCGGCTGCGTGATTCCCTGCGCGAGGATGACAGGCTCCGCCCCGCTCTCGTCCACCACCACGGCCCCGACGGACGGGTTCGGCCAGGTCAGCCCGAGATGGCGCGCTCCGAGCGCGAGCGCGAGGCGCATGCAGCGCTCGTCGTGGGGGCGAAGCTCCGCGCGGATGCCCGCGGCGGGCCGCTCATGGGCCGTCATGGTTCCGCGGCGCCGGCCTGGCGCCGGCGGCGCGGCGGCGCCTCGTCCGCGGCGTCCGCCGGCGCCTCCGGCTCGCCTGCCAACGATCCCAAAAGCTCTTCGAAATCACGGGCTTCGCGGAAGTTCTTATAGACGGATGCGAAGCGCACATAGGCGACGTCGTCGAGACCTTTCAGCCCCTCCATGACGAGCCCGCCGACCTGCTCGCTCGTCACCTCGCCGTCGCCGAGGCTCTCGAGCTGGCGCACGATGCCGTTGACCATGCGCTCGATCCGGTCCGGCTCCACGGGGCGCTTGCGCAGGGCCACGTCGATGGAGCGCTGGAGCTTGTCGCGGTCGAAGGGCACCCGCCGGCCGTTGCGCTTCACCACCATGAGCTCGCGCAGTTGCACCCGCTCGAAGGTCGTGAACCGGCCGCCGCAATCCGGGCAGATGCGGCGCCGGCGGATCGACGATGCGTCGTCGGTCGGCCGGGAATCCTTCACCTGCGTGTCGAGGCTTCCGCAATAGGGGCAGCGCATGGGCTTTGAATTCTCGGCCTGGGATCAGCGAGCGGCGCGAGGCGGTTAGCCGTAGATCGGGAAGCGGCGCGTCAGCTCGTGGGCGCGCTCCTTCACGGAAGCCTCGACGGCCTCGTTGCCGCCCTCCCCGTTCGCGGCCAAGCCGTCGAGGGTCTCGACGACGAGCTCGCCGACGCGGCGGAACTCGGCCGGGCCGAAGCCGCGCGAGGTGCAGGCGGGCGAGCCGAGCCGGACCCCGGAGGTCACCATCGGCTTCTCGGGGTCGAACGGCACGCCGTTCTTGTTGCAGGTGATGTGGGCCCGCCCGAGCGCCGCCTCGGCGGCCTTGCCGGTGAGGCCCTTCGGGCGCAGGTCCACGAGCATGAGGTGGTTGTCGGTGCCGCCCGCCACGATCCGGTAGCCGCCGGATACCACCGTGTCGGCGAGGACCCGGGCGTTCTCGACGACGGCGCGGGCGTAGAGCTTGAATTCCGGCCGCAGGGCCTCCGCGAAGGCCACGGCCTTGGCGGCGATCACGTGCATGAGCGGCCCGCCCTGGAGGCCGGGGAAGATCGCGGAGTTGATCTTCTTGGCGAGATCCTCGTCGTTGGTGAGGATCATGCCGCCGCGGGGACCGCGCAGGGTCTTGTGGGTCGTGGTCGTGACCACGTGGGCGTGCGGGAACGGCGACGGGTGCGCCCCGCCCGCGACGAGCCCGGCGAAATGCGCCACGTCGACCATGAAGAAGGCGCCGACCTCGTCGGCGATCTCGCGGAAGCGGGCGAAGTCCCAGAAGCGGGAATAGGCCGAGCCGCCGGCGACGATCACCTTCGGCTTGTGCTCGCGGGCGAGGCTCGCGACCTCGTCCATGTCGATGATCTGGTCCTCGGGACGAACCTTGTAGCTCACCACGTTGAACCACTTGCCCGACATGTTGACGGGCGAGCCGTGGGTGAGATGGCCGCCGCAGGCGAGGTCGAGGCCCATGAAGGTGTCGCCGGGCCGCATCAGCGCCATGAACACCGCCTGGTTGGCCTGGCTGCCGGAATTGGGCTGCACGTTGGCGAAGCGGCAGTCGAACAGGCGGCAGGCGCGCTCGATCGCGAGCTTCTCGGCGATGTCGACGAACTGGCAGCCGCCGTAGTAGCGCCGGCCCGGATAGCCTTCCGCGTACTTGTTGGTCATCACCGAGCCCTGCGCCTCCAGCACAGCGCGGGAGACGATGTTCTCGGAGGCGATGAGCTCGATCTCGTCGCGCTGGCGGCCGAGCTCCAGGTCGATCGCGCGGGCGATCTCCGGATCCGTGTCGGCGAGGCCGGCAGAGAAGAAGGAGTTGGAGAGGTGGCCCGGGGCCTGCGATGCGGTCATGGTGCCCTCGCGTTGCGGCGGACCCCAGGGGTTGGGGTCGCGGCGCGTCACCGCGCCTAGATATGGATCGGCGGATCCTGATGGAATGGCGCGCCCATAGCATGCGCCGCCCCGGCACGCAAAGCCCGGCGGAGCGGGGTCCTCATGTCGCAAAACGGGACCCCGAAAGAGGAAGGGCGGCCCGAAGGCCGCCCTGTCGCTGGTCAGTTCTGGAGAAACATCTCCGCGTCGGGGTCGTTCGGCACCCGGCTCGCGACCGGGATCGCGTTGCCGAAGCCGTCGCGGTTGTAGATGTCGTCGCGGAACTGCACGAGCCCGTCCGGGGTCGCCCAGGCCGTGATGTAGGTCCAGTAGACGTTCACGGGCGCCGACAGGCGCGCGTCGAGGCGCTGGCCCGAGAGGAAGGTCTCGTTGATCTGCTCGCGGCCCCAGCCGGGCGTCTCCTTGAGGAGCCACTGGATGTAGTCGCGCACGTTCTGGACACGTACGCAGCCCGAGGAGACGAAGCGGAAATCGTCGCCGAAGATGCCCTTGGAGGGCGTGTCGTGCATGTAGACCCCGTGCGGGTTCGGGATGTTGATGCGCACGAAGCCCATGGAATTGAGGTCGCCGCCCGGGTCCTGCTTGAACATGTAGCGGGTGGCCTCGTCCGAATTCCAGTTCACCTGGCTCGGGTGGAGCTCCTGGCCCTGGCCGTTGATGATCCGGATCTTGTTGTCGGTGAGGTAGGTGGGCTCCTTCCTCATCTTGGGGATGAGGTCCTTGCGGATGATCGAGGCCGGCACGGTCCAGAACGGGTTGAAGTTCACCTCGGTGATCTTCGCGTTCATGACCGGCGACTGGCGGTCGATCTTGCCGACGCCCGCTGCGTGGCGGGTGTGGACGACGCCGCCCTCCACAGTCTCGACGAGGGCGGCCGGGATGTTCACGACCACGTAGCGGTTGCCGAGATTGCCGGAATAGCTGCGCAGGCGCACGGCGTTGAGCTCGAGCTGCCGCAGGCGCACGTCGGCGGGCACGTTCATGGCGGTGAGGGTCGGGCCGTTGATGGCGCCGGTGCTGGTGAGGCCGTGGCGGGCCTGGAAGCGGCGCACGCCGGCCTCGACGTAGGAATCGTAGACCGGCGACGTGCCGGCGGCCGGGTCGAGGTCGCCCGTGATGATCAGGCGCTGGCGCAGCGACACGACCTCGGGGCTCTGGACGCCGACGCGCAGGCCCGACGAGAGGCGCAGCATCGGCCAGCCGCCGCGGCCCGCGATGTCGCGGTAGCGCTCGACCATCTCCTCGGTGGCGGCGAGCGCCTGGGGCGAGAGGACGGGCGTCGTGGAGCGCGGAACCCGCAGGCGCGAGGCGGCATCGTAGTTCTGCTGCCACTCGGTCTGCTGCGCGAAGGCCGCCGTGGGGCTCAAGGCGAGCGCAAGCGATCCGGTGGCGGTCGATCCGATCAGAAAGGAACGGCGAGTCAGCATGGGGCGCAGGCTCTCGGCTGGAATTCGGGGGGCGGCGACGCAGGAACGCATCCGTTGGGTTCGCATCGCGCTTGAGGCCTTCAGATGCCCGGAACGCGATTAACGATCGGTGTTCAAAACGAAGAACAACCGGGCCGTTTTAAGGCAATTTCCCCATCCTTGACCGTTCTGCCGCCCCGCCCCCTGCCCGGGCGCCCGCCGGCGCCGGAGTGTGGATTCCGGGCCACAGGCCTGGCGCCCCGGCCGCCCGCTCCTGGGCGGACGGCACGGGGCGCAGGGACCCCCACCGGCCGATTCTACTGCCGGTACTTCGATTGCTGGGTCCAGAACCGGTCGAGGCGGACCAGCATCCGGTTCAGGACGTCGATGTCGGGCAGCGCCAGGCCGCCCATCACCTCGATGCTCTGGGCATGGCCGTCGTAGAGCGACTGGATCATGGCGTGGATCTCGCGGCCGCTCTCGGTGAGGCGGATGCGGACCGACCGGCGGTCGAGGTCGGAGCGGGCGCAGTGGAGGTAGCCCGCCTCCCCGAGTTTCTTCACCGTGTAGGACACGTTGGAGCCGAGGTAGTAGCCGCGCCGGCGCAGGTCGCCCGCGGAGAGCTCCTGGTCGGCGATGTTGTAGAGGAGGAGCGCCTGGACGCCGGTGAGCTCGGAGCGCCCGCTGCGGTCCAGCTCCTCCTTGATCATGTCGAGCAGGCGCCGGTGGAGCCGTTCCATCCGGTGCACGGCCTGGAGGTAGCGGGTCTTGACCGTCGGATCATAGGCAAGGGGGGCGGAGGCCCCGATGGCCTCCGCGGGTACGATCGTGTTCATGACGCCTCACTGTCCCGGGCCCGCCCGAGGGCGGACCGGCTGTTGGTCCCTGTCGTGCTCGTCCGGCGAGGCCTCAGACCTCGCGTCGGAGCTTTCCGTCTCGGGAACCGTTGTCCCGGCTCCTCGATGGGACGCAGATTGGCGCAGACCGTGTGAAAGGCGGTTTAAGGGGCAGGGTGAATCCGCGATTTACGCATCGGCGTAAACGGATGATAAAGCGTCCGGCAGATGTGCTTTCCGAAATCTTGACGACCTCGCGGATCGTCTGAACAATTCTAGTCGTCCTGCGCCGACAACCAGGTGACCGCCAGGTAAACGACCATCAGGGACACGAGCAGGCCCGACGTCACCAGGCTGTTCGGGATGAAGCTCGGGAAGAACGCCGTCAGGATCAGGTGGCTCATCAGGGCGAGGAGCCAGAGGACGCCGCCCCAGGTGCTCGCCATCCAGAGTCCGACCGCGGCGATGAGGTCGATGATCGCGAAATAGACCACGACGGCCTGGAAGCCCGTCGAGCGGACCGCGAACTCGCCGGTCGGCGACCACACGCCGAGGATCACCGCCCAGGCCCCGAGGCCCTTGGCGATCCAGAGGATCGCCACGAGGCGCATGAACCAGGTCAGGACGGCGCCCCAGTGCCAGTGACCCGCGGGAGCGGCCTGCTCCATGATGCGGTCGTCGTCGGCGGGCTTGGTGAAGTCGAGGGGCGGCTGGCGCGGGGTCGGGGCACGGGCCATCAGTGCGCCCTCCGCCCGGGGAGCGGCGCGCCAGCGCGACTCGGGCGCGGGCGTCTCACGGCAGCGCCAGCTCCCCGGGGCCGAGATCGGCGAAATGCCGCTCGACGTCCTCGCGGCGGACCGTGTCGAGGCGGGCCGGCTGCCAGACCGGGGCGCCGTCGCGGTCGATGAGCGCCGCCCGGACGCCCTCGTAGAAGTCGTGCCCCTCGATGATCCGCGAGACGATGCGGAACTCGACCTTCATGGCCTCCTCGAAGGAGAGGGAGCGACCGCGCCGCATCTGCTCGAGCGCCAGGCACAGGCTCGTGGGCGACTTGGTCCGGATCGTCGCAGCCGCGGTGCGGGCGAAGTCCGACCCGGCGGCCGCGGCTTCGTCGAGACGCGCCAGGATCCCGGAGACGCTTTCGGCCGCGAAGCAGGCGTCGATCACCGGCCGGTGGGGCGCGAGCGGCGCCGGGCCGGGATCCTGCGCGAAGCGCGCGAGCGCCGCCTCGACCGGCTCGCCGCCGGCGAGCGCGTCCTGCAGCGGCGCCATCGCGGCGGAGGGGACCGCGTGGGTCGCGAGGCCCAGGGCCAGCGCGTCGGCGGTCCGGATCCGATCGCCCGTGAGCGCGAGGTAGGTGCCGCTCTCGCCCGGAAGGCGCGGCAGGGCGTAGGTCGCACCGACATCGGGGAAGAAGCCGATCGACACCTCCGGCATGGCGAAGCTGTAGCGCTCGCCGGCGACCCGGTAGCGGCCGTGCAGCGACACCCCGACCCCGCCGCCCATGACGATGCCGTCGATGAGCGTGAGATACGGCTTCGGATAGCGGTGGATCAGGGTGTTGAGCTGATACTCCTCGCGCCAGAAGGTCAGGGCCTCGGCGAAATTGCCGGCCCGGCCGAGATCGTGCAGGCGGCGCACGTCGCCCCCGGCGCAGAAGGCCTTGCCCCCGGCGCCCGTCAGCACGATGCGGGTTACGGCCGGGTCGCCGGCCCAGGCGTCGAGCGCCCGGCGCATGCCGCGCACCATGCCCAGCGTCAGCGCGTTCAGCGCCGCCGGCCGGTTGAGCACGATCACGCCCGCCGCGCCGCGGCGCTCGCACAACACTTCGTCGCTCTCGACCATCCGCCCTCCTGGCTCCCGCGGGGGATTAGACGCGGGGGAGCAGGCGCGTCAATGCGGGGCGGTCCCGTCTCCCCGCGCGGACTCCCTCTCCCCGCCAGCGGGGAGAGGGCTGGGGTGAGGGGCCGGTCGGTGAGGCGAGCGGGCTCAGAATATTCCCTCCCCTTGCGGGGAGGGGCCGGGGTGGGGGTTGGTGCAGGAGGCACCTGAGCGTCTCATCCTGCACCAACCCCCACCCGGTCGCCTGACGGCGCCTACCCTCCCCGCAAGGGGGAGGGTAGTGACCTGGATGCACCAAGCTCCCCCGACCCGCCCCTCACCCCAACCCTCTCCCCGTTCACGGGGAGAGGGAGGCCGCGCGGGGAGAGGGTGGCCGGCGGGGAGACGGGATCCGGCGCCCTTGCCTCATTTTGGTGCGCATCCGGATGTGCTAACCCTCCCCGACACCCGACGGAACGCTTCCATGCACAAGCTCTCTCCCCTCTCCCGCCCGATCGCCGACGAGGCCGGGCTGGCGCTGGCCCGGCGCCCGCGGCGCAACCGCAAGGCCGAGTGGGCGCGGCGGATGGTGCGGGAGAACGTGCTCACGGCCGCCGACCTGATCTGGCCGATTTTCGTGCTGGCGGGCGAAGGGCAGCGCCATGCGGTCCGCTCGATGCCGGGCGTCGAGCGCCTCACGGTCGACGAGGCCGTGCGCGACGCGGAGCGCGCCGCCGCGCTCGGGATTCCGGCGATCGCCCTGTTCCCCTACACGGATCCGTCCTTGCGCGACCCGGAGGGCTCGGAGGCCCTCAACGAGGACAACCTCGTCTGCCGCACCGTGCGGGCCGTCAAGCAGGCGGTGCCGGAGATCGGCATCGTGACCGACGTCGCACTCGACCCCTACACGAGCCACGGCCATGACGGGCTCCTCAGCGGCACCACGATCCTCAACGACGAGACCGTCGAGGTGCTGGCCCGCCAGGCCGTGGTCCAGGCCGAGGCCGGCGCCGACATCATCGCGCCCTCCGACATGATGGACGGGCGCGTGGGTGCGATTCGGTCCGCCCTCGACGCCGCCGGCTTCCAGGACGTGCAGATCATGGCCTATGCGGCGAAATACGCCTCGGCCTTCTACGGCCCTTTCCGAGACGCCATCGGGACCAACGCGACGCTCGTCGGCGACAAGCGCACCTACCAGATGGACCCGGCCAATTCCGACGAGGCCCTGCGCGAGGTGGCGCTCGACCTCGAGGAGGGCGCCGACATGGTGATGGTGAAGCCCGGCCTGCCCTATCTCGACATCGTCCGGCGCGTGAAGGACACCTTCGCGGTGCCGACCTTCGCCTACCAGGTCTCGGGCGAGTACGCGATGATCCAGGCCGCGGCGCAGAACGGCTGGCTCGACGGCGAGCGCGCCATGATGGAGAGCCTGCTCGCCTTCAAGCGCGCCGGCGCCGACGGCATCCTGACCTATTTCGCGCCGCGCGTGGCGGAAAAGCTGCGGGCGCAGGCTTGAGCCGATACCGTCCCGCGCCGTGCGGCGGCTCGCCTCCGGGACGCTCGGGCTCCTGACGCTGGGCCTCGCCGGCTGCGGCTTCGGCCTCGACGCAGAGCAGCTAAGGGTGTGCCGCTCGGTCCTGCCGGCCCTGAATCCGGGCGAGCGCGTCATGGTCGAGCGCGCCGAGGCCGGCCCCCTGCCCCGCACGCTTCGCCTCGACTACCGGGTGGAGCGAACCGGTCGCGCGCCGTTGCAGCGCTGCGCGATCTGCGCCTTCGCGGCCGAGGGCCTGTCCGCCAACAAGGCCGACCTCGTCGGACTCGCGACCGAGGTCGCGCCGGTTTCGGGCGCGAGCCTCTACCTCCTCAAGCGATACTATCTCGAGACCCCCGAGGGGATCGCGGGCGATCCCGGCGGGCCCGTGGCGCCCGGCGTCCCGGAGGTGCCCGCCGCCCTCGCCTACGCGCTGCAGCAGTTCCTCATCAGCCTGCCGCGCACGGCGATCTACGCGCTCCTCGCCACCGCCTACGCGCTCGTCTTCGGCCTCGTCGGCCGGATCAATCTCGCCTTCGGCGAGCTCGCGGCGGTCGGCTCGGCCGCGACGGTCGCGGGCGCGGCGGTCGTTCTCGTCTCCGGGGTGAGCGCCCCGCTCGCCGGGCTGGCGGCCGGGCTCGTCTGCGCGCTCGGCGCGGGGGCCCTGCACAGCGCCGTCGGCGGCCGCTTTTCGGTGGCGATGATCCGGAGCCGAAGCCCGCAGCCGAGCCTCATCGCCACGGTCGGCCTGTCGCTCGCGCTGATGGAATACCTGCGCGTCGTGCAAAGCCCGGTCACGGTCTGGCTGCCGCCGGTCTGGTCGGACGCCCTGCCCTTCGTCCGCGCGGGCGAGTTCGTGGTGAGCCTGACGCCGATCTCGCTCATAACGGCGGGCACCGCTCTAGCGGCGGGCGTGGCGCTCCTCGGGCTCATGAAGGCGAGCGCCTACGGCCGGGCCTGGCGCGCCTATGCGGACGACGCGGGGGCCGCGCAATTGTTCGGGGTCGACGGGCCGCGGCTGCTTGCCCGGACGCTCGGGCTTGCGGGCGCCATGGCGGGGCTGTCGGGCTTCCTGATCGTGGCGCAGTACGGGGGCTTGGGCTTCGCGGGCGGGTTCCAGTACGGGCTCAAGGCCCTCATCGCCGCGATCGTCGGCGGCATCGGCTCGATCCCGGGCGCGCTGCTGGGCGGGGTCGCGGTCGGGCTGTTCGAGACCCTCTGGTCGTCGTATCTGCCGATCGAGGCCCGGGACATCGCGCTCTATGCCGCGCTCGTGGTGTTTCTCGTCTTCCGGCCGGGCGGATTCTTGGGGATAAGGGACCCGACGCCCCGGGCGGTCTGAGGCGGGAATGACAGGCCGCGCAGACCATCGGGCGGCAACACAGTCTGAGGGGGCCGGGTTGAGCGACCACGCGATCACGATCGAGGACGTGCAGCGGGCAGCAAGCACGATCGCGGGCCACGTGCTGCGCACGCCGCTCGTGCCCGCCCCGCGCCTGTCGGACCTCACCGGCGCGACCGTGTGCGTGAAGCACGAGAACATGCAGCCGACGGGCTCGTTCAAGGAACGCGGCGCGGTCACCAAGCTCGACAGCCTCGGCGCGGACGAGCGCCGCCGCGGCGTCGTCGCCATGTCGGCCGGCAATCACGCCCAGGCCGTCGCCTACCACGCCAAGCGCCTCGGCATCCCGGCCACCATCGTGATGCCGGTCACGACCCCGCTCGTGAAGGCCGAGAACACCCGTGCCCACGGGGCCCGCGTGATCCTGCACGGCGAGACGCTCGCGGAGTCAGCCGAGAAGGCGCAGGCGCTCGCTCAAGGTGAAGGCTTCGTCTTCGTCCACCCCTACGACGACCCGGCCGTCATGGCAGGCCAGGGCACGGTCGCGCTCGAAATGCTCGCCGACGCGCCGGACCTCGACCAGATCGTGGTGCCGATCGGCGGCGGCGGCCTCATCTCCGGGATCGCGGTCGCGGCCAAGGCGGTGCGGCCCGGCATCGAGATCGTCGGCGTCGAGGCGGCGCTCTACCCGTCCTTCCACAACGCGATCGCGGGTGACGACCGGCCGATTGGCGGCGCGACGCTCGCCGAGGGCATCGCGGTCAAGACGGTGGGGCGCCTCCCGCTCCCGATCGTGCGCGACCTCGTCTCCGGCATCGTGCTCGTCGACGAGCCCGCGATCGAGCGCGCGGTCAACGCCTATGCGACACTGCAGCGGACCATGGCGGAGGGCGCCGGCGCCGCGGGGCTCGCCGCCATGCTCGCCGAGCCGGAGCGCTTCCGGGGCCGGCGCGTCGGCCTCGTGCTCTGCGGCGGCAACATCGATGCGAGGCTGCTGGCTTCCGTGATGGTGCGCGAGCTCGAGCGCGACGACCGCATCGCCTCGTTCCGCGTGACGGGAAACGACCGGCCCGGGCTGCTCGGGCGGCTGGCGAGCCGGCTCGGCGAACTCGGCGCCAACATTCTCGAGGTCTCCCACGGCCGCCTCTTCCTCGACGTGCCGGCGAAGGGCGTCACCATCGACGTCACCATCGAGACCCGCGACGGCCGCCACACCGCCGAGGTGATCGGGGCGCTGACTGCCGACGGCCTCGCGCCGCAGCGGCTCAACGCGGCGGGGCTGTCCGAGACGGCGTTCTAGGGCGCGTTTCTCCCTCTCGCTTGGCGGGATGGTGACGAGGTGCGTAAGATTGGAGACGGGCCGAGAACGAAGCCCCATCCTCTCCGTTGCCGTATCGGCTCTCTCCCTCCCCTCAGGGGAGGGGGAGGGGTGGGGTGTTCGCCGAAGGCGAGTTCTTGCCTCAGCCTTGCAGGATGCGCTGGCGCGCAACACCCCACCCCGCGCGGCTTCGCCGCGTCGCCCTCCCCTGAGGGGAGGGAGGGGCGCTCGGCCTTGGGGCTGGGTGGTTGATGGCTCCCGTGAACCCGGTGCGCCGGGCCGCCCCTCTCCGGCTGAAGGGCGAGAGGGAGGACACCGTGCCCCTTGGCCCAGCCGCGCCGCCGTGGTCCACTCGCCCCGTCTCCCCTGCCCTGCGAGCCCCCGATGTTCCTGCCCCTGCACGACGGCGTCCCCCTGCGCCACCTCTGGGCACCCGTGGCGAGCCGGTCGCTGCTCGGGGCCTGCACGGCGGCCTATCTGCTGACGTTTTGGGGGCCGGTCGGGGCCGACTGGATCATCGTCGGCTTCGGCCTGATCCCGGCGGTGCTCTTCGGCACCGAAGGCCTGCCCGACGGGCTTCCTTTCGTGCCGCCGGCGCTGACGCTCGTGACGAGCGTGTTCCTGCACGGCTCTCTGCTGCATCTGGTCGGCAACATGCTGTTCCTGTGGGTGTTCGGCGACAACGTCGAGGACGCCATGGGCCATGGGCGCTTCCTAGCGTTCTTCCTCCTCTGCGGCATTGCCGCGAGCCTCGTCCATGCGCTCGTGGATCCGGAATCGATACGCCCGCTCATCGGCGCCTCCGGGGCGGTGTCGGGCGTGGTCGCGGCCTATCTCATCCTCTATCCGCGGGTGAGGGTCTGGGGCCTGTTCCTGAAGGGCATTCCGCTCAAAGTCCCGGCCTACGGCGCCATCGGGTTCTGGATCGCGCTCCAGATCGTCTCGGCCTTCTTCGGCGGCGACGAGGCGGTGGGCTGGTTCGCCCATCTCGGCGGCTTCGCGGCCGGTGCCGCCCTGGTCTTTCCCCTGCGCCGGCGCTTCGACCCGGTCCTCGCGCGGGTCGAGGCCACGGAAGCCCGCCTCGCTCCCTGACCGGCCCCGACGCTGCCCCGGAGCCCTGCGGATGCACCCGGCATGCATGCCGGCCATTCCCGGGCGGCCCGGGGCATTTCCTTGCGTTGACAATGCGGAAGCCGCGTCGTTACGGTCCCGCACCACGCTTGACCGGGTTTGGCGGGGCCGACGGCTCGTTGTCCGGCCGCCGAACCTCAGCCTCGTGAAGGACCCAGACGCATGAAGATCCTCGTCCCCGTGAAGCGGGTGGTGGACTACAACGTGAAGATCCGCGTGAAGCCGGACGGCTCCGGGGTCGAGCTCGCCAACGTCAAGATGTCCATGAACCCCTTCGACGAGATCGCCATCGAGGAGGCGATCCGCCTGAAGGAGAAGGGCAAGGCCACCGAGATCGTCGCCGTCTCCATCGGCCCTGCCCAGGCCGCCGAGACCATCCGGACCGCGCTCGCCATGGGGGCCGACCGCGGCATCCTGGTGAAGACGGACCAGACCGTCGAGCCGCTCGCCGTCGCCAAGATCCTCAAGGCCGTCGTGGCGCAGGAGAATCCCGGCCTCGTCATCCTCGGCAAGCAGGCCATCGACGACGACGCCAACCAGACCGGCCAGATGCTCGCGGCCCTGCTGGGCTGGGCCCAAGGGACCTTCGCCTCCAAGGTCGAGATCGGCGACGGCACGGTCGACGTCACCCGCGAGGTCGACGGCGGCCTGCAGACCGTGACGCTCAAGATGCCCGCCATCGTGACCACGGACCTGCGCCTCAACGAGCCGCGCTACGCGTCGCTCCCCAACATCATGAAGGCCAAGAAGAAGCCCCTCGACGAGAGCTCGCCCGAGGCGCTCGGCGTCGACGTGGCGCCGCGCCTGAAGGTCCTCAAGACCGTCGAGCCTTCCGGCCGCCAGGCCGGCGTGAAGGTGGGGTCCGTCCAGGATCTCGTCGCCAAGCTGAAGAACGAGGCCGGCGTGCTCTGAGGCGCGCCGATCGCCCCCCGTCAACGGAGTTCGTTTCCCCGATGCCCGTCCTCCTCATCGCCGAGCACGACAACGCGACCCTGAAGGATTCCACCAACAAGGCCCTGACGGCCGCCAAGGCCATGGGCTCGCCCGTCCACGTGCTCGTCGCCGGCACCGGCTGCGGCCCGGCCGCTCAAGGAGCTGCGGCGCTCGATGGCGTCGAGAAGGTGCTGGTGGCGGATTCCCCCGCCTACGAGCACATGCTGGCGGAGCCGGCGGCAGCCCTCATCGCCGCCCAGGCCGGCCCCTACGACGCGATCGTGGCGCCCGCCACCACCATGGGCAAGAACGTGATGCCCCGCGTGGCCGCGCTTCTCGACGTCATGCAGGTCTCCGACGTCACGAAGGTGCTCGCGCCCGACACCTTCGAGCGGCCGATCTACGCCGGCAACGCGATCCAGACCGTGCAGTCCACGGACGCCAAGAAGGTCGTGACGGTCCGGACCTCCACCTTCCAGGCGACCGGCACCGGAGGCTCCGCCGCCGTCGAGGCGATCGGTGCCGGCGAGGACCCCGGGCTCTCCACCTACAAGGGCTCGGAGATCGCCCATTCGGACCGTCCGGAGCTGACCTCGGCCAAGATCATCATCTCGGGCGGACGTTCGCTCGGCTCGGCCGAGAACTTCACCAAGTACATCGAGCCCATCGCCGACAAGCTCGGGGCCGCCATGGGGGCCTCGCGCGCGGCCGTGGATGCGGGCTATGCCCCGAACGACTGGCAGGTCGGCCAGACCGGCAAGGTGGTGGCGCCGGACCTCTACATCGCGGTCGGGATTTCAGGGGCGATTCAGCATCTGGCCGGCATGAAGGATTCCAAGGTGATCGTCGCGATCAACAAGGACGAGGAGGCGCCGATCTTCCAGGTCGCCGATTACGGCCTCGTGGGCGACCTCTTCCAGATCCTGCCCGAGCTCGACAAGGAACTCGGAAAGACCGGACCGGAAGCGGGCTAGGGTGAGGAAGTCGGGCGGGCCGTCGCCGGCCGCTCCGCAGCGCAGGCCGAGGCAAGGGACAGCATGGGCATCGAGATCAAGACCATCGGCGTGATCGGCGCCGGTCAGATGGGCAACGGCATCGCGCATGTCGCGGCCTTGGCCGGATTCGATGTGCGGCTGAACGACCTGAGCGAGGATCGCATCAAGGCCGGGCTCGCCACCATCAACGGCAACCTGACGCGCAAGGTCGGCAAGGGGACGATCACGGAAGCGGACCGGCAGGCGGCGCTCGACCGGATCGTACCGGCGCCCTCCTACGACGACCTCGCGACCTGCGACCTCGTCATCGAGGCCGCGGTCGAGAACGAGGAGGTGAAGCGCAAGATCTTCACCGCCCTGTGCCCGAGCCTCAAGCCGGACGCCATGCTGGCGAGCAACACCTCGTCGATCTCGATCACCCGGCTCGCCGCGGCGACCGACCGGCCGGAGCGCTTCATCGGCATCCACTTCATGAACCCGGTTCCGGTGATGCAGCTCGTGGAGCTCATCCGCGGCATCGCGACCGAGGACCCGACGTTCGAATCCGCCAAGGCCTTCGTGACGAAGCTCGGCAAGACCGTGACGGTCGCGGAGGACTTCCCGGCCTTCATCGTCAACCGCATCCTGCTGCCGATGATCAACGAGGCGATCTACACCCTCTACGAGGGCGTGGGCTCGGTCGATTCCATCGACACCGCCATGCGGCTCGGCGCCAACCACCCGATGGGCCCGCTCCAGCTCGCCGACTTCATCGGCCTCGACACCTGCCTCTCGGTCATGCAGGTGCTGCACGAGGGGCTCGCCGATTCCAAGTACCGCCCCTGCCCGCTCCTGGTGAAGTACGTCGAGGCCGGCTGGCTCGGCCGCAAGGCGAAGCGCGGCTTCTACGACTACCGCGGCGAGAAGCCGGTTCCGACGCGGTAACACGGCGCCCGCCGCAGCGCCGGACCGAGCCGCCTTCGCTGGAACACGCGCGGTGTCATCCCCGGCCGGAGCACGAAGTGCGCAGGGGAAGGGGATCCAGCACAATGAAGATGCCGCGAAGCGGCGCATTATGGTCTTAGGAAAGCGGAGCTGCTTCGCAGCAAGTCGTTGCGCTGGATCTCCTTCCCCTTCGCCTTGACGGGCTCAGGCCGGGGATGACACCGAGGGTCCTGGATTCCCTCCCCTGGACTTGGTGCTCCGGCCGAGGTCGACACTGCGGGTTGTGGACCTCTTCCCCCTCCCCCGGCCGGTTCCGTTCGAGGTCGCCGCCGACCCCATTCCCTGTGGGTGCGGCATCCGTGGGGCCACGCGGGGCTTCACAAGCCCGTCACACTCTCTGTAGACTTCTACCGGCGGGGCGACTCTTCCCATCGGAGGAGGTGGAGTGACGGTACACGTCCAACCTGTGGTCAAGCCGGATGCCTGTCCGGCGCTGGTGCTCAATGCCGATTACCGGCCCCTGAGCTATTACCCCCTGTCGATCTGGTGCTGGCAGGATGCCATCAAGGCGGTGTTTCTCGACCGGGTCAACATCGTCTCGGAATACGACAAGACGGTCCGAAGTCCGACCTTCGAGATGCGTCTCCCCTCGGTCGTGTCCCTCAAGACCTACGTCAAACCCTCCCGGCACCCCGCCTTCACGCGCTTCAACGTCTTCCTCCGCGACCGCTTCACCTGCCAGTACTGCGGCACCCGCGACGAACTGACCTTCGACCATGTGATCCCCCGCTCCAAGGGCGGGCAGACGACCTGGGAGAACGTGGTCGCGGCCTGCTCCCCCTGCAACCTCAGGAAGGGCGACCGTCTCCCGCGCGAGGTCGAGATGTGGCCCCTCCAGCGGCCCTACGCTCCCACCCTCCAGGACCTCCACGCCAACGGCCGGCTGTTCCCGCCGAACTACCTGCACGAGAGCTGGATGGACTACCTCTACTGGGACAGCGAGCTGGAGCCGTAGCGGACAGCCGGCAGGCCTCTCACAGGGCGCCTCAGGCGCGGCGGCGCAGCACGGGCACGAGGGCGAAGGCCGCCAGCGCGAGCGAGATCGCCCCGTTCCAGCCCGCAAGCGACAGGCCGAGGAAGCGCCAAGCCGCCTCGGTGCAGCTCACCACGCGGGTGGTCTGGAGCTGGTTGAGGAAGTCGCCCATGGAGCCGGCCTGGGGCGCGGCCGTTCCGCCGCAATCGTTGGGCCCGGACCAGAAGCCCCACTCGACGCCCGCGTGATGGACGCCCAGGCCGGCGCTGACCACGAACACGAGTGCGAGCCCGACTAGCGCGACCCGCTGCCAGCGCGGCGGGAGGAGGAGCGCGCCGGCCGCGAGCGCCATGGCGACGTAATAGGGAATGCGCTGCTGCAGGCAGAGCTTGCACGGCCTCAAGCCCAGGCCGTGCTCGAAGATCAGGGCGCCCCCGATGGTCGCCGCGGCCGCGAGGAGGATCGCGGCCAGGACGGTCCGGGGCGTGAGGCCGAGGGGCCGGGAAATGGCAGCGCGGGGCGCGGAGGGGGCGTGCACGGCAAATCCCCGTCAGAGAAGGTAGCGGAAGGCCACGAAGCCGCCGACGAGCGCAACCGCGAACAGGGCGACGGCCGCGTAGAAGTGGCGGTCGAGCATGTCGCGGATGAAAGGCCCGAACCGCCCCAGCACAGCGGCCAGCACGAAGAAGCGCGCGCCGCGCGTCAGGAGCGAGAGCACCACGAACCAGAACAGATCGTATCCGGCAAAGCCCGACGTGATGGTGACGAGCTTGTAGGGAATCGGGGTCAGGCCCTTGAGCAGGATGATCCAGTGCCCGTATTCGGCGTAGCTCGCACGGAACGCCTCGGCGCTCTCGGTGAGGCCGTAGACCCGGAACACCCAGGCCCCCACGGACTCGTACAGAAGCGCGCCGATGAAGTAGCCCGCGAGACCGCCGGCCACGGAGGTGAGCGTGCAGATCAGGGCATAGACCCGGGCCCGGTCGGGCCGGGCGAGCGCCATGGGGACCAGCATGACGTCCGGCGGCACGGGGAAGAACGAGCTCTCGGCAAAGGACACGACCCCGAGCGCATAGGGAGCCGAGGGACGTGCGGCGAGCGAGAGGGTCCAGTCGTAGAGGCGTCTGAGCATCGGTCCGGCGGGCGAGCGGGCGGGATCGGCCGGGCTTCAAGGCCCGCCGCGGCGTCCTTTGAGCACAACGCGCCTCCCGAGGCGAGAGCGCACGCCCGCGCCGCCCTGCCGCGATTCGACGCGACCGCGCCCCTCCCCACACCCGATTGACCGCCCTTCGTACCCCATGATACGCCCCGGTCCTCAAGCCCCTGTGGCGGAATTGGTAGACGCGCTCGACTCAAAATCGAGTTCCGCAAGGAGTGCTGGTTCGATCCCGGCCAGGGGCACCACGTTGTTTGTGCTGATCGTTCCCATCCGGGCGGCGGAGGCCGGTTTACCGTCCGGATCTCGGGTCAGTCCCCTGTCGGAGCCGCGCGGCCATTCGATAGCGGGCCGGCCGACTCCCTGGGCTCACAGCGAGTCTCGTTGGCTGAACTGCCCGGCGGACCGGTCGCTCGACCGGATTGTTCCTTGCGCTCCGTTCCAGCGCGCGCCGGAGGCCCGAGCCGCGAGCCGGGGTCGATCCGGGACCTTCTTGCGCTCGACGTCCTAACGGATCCACACGGTATATTTGTCCTCGAGCCCCAGCCCCTCGGGGCCCATGATCAGGACGACGAATTCGTCGAGCCCGGAATACTCGTCGTCGGCCGTTTCATAGTACAGCGCCGTCCCGTCATGCCTTTTGTTGTTGCAGGCTTCGCGCGGATTCGGTGGCGCATAGGTGACGAAATTCGGCTCCTTCACGAAGGATAGCGTTCCGCGCTGCGGCGCCTGAACAGTCCGCAGCGTCACCGGCCCCGTGACGGAGCAGTCCGGATTCAGGTTGACGTAAAATCCGATCCGTCTCCGCTCCCCCGTGGGAACGACCCGGTTGAAGGACCGCTGCGACACCGCCGGCGGGGGCGGCGCAGGCTGCGCAGTGAGTGGGGTCGGAGGACGGGCCGGCGCCGGCTGGCTGTGGGCGGCGGCGATGAACGCGAGCGCGAGAACGACAGATCCGAGCATCCGGCGCATGTGAGACCTCAATGCGTGAAGCGCTCGTCTCCTTACCATCAGGATCGAGAGATACGGTAGAGTCGGGCAGCGCCAGCGCGGCTGGCGCACGCCCAAGCCGGGCCGCCATCGGAGCGATCCGGTCCGGCCGGCACGCCGGCCGCATCGTTCAGAGCGCGATGGGCTGGCCGCGGACGCGAACCGGATCGTCACAGCCGATCCGGACCACCGCCCCGATGTCGTCCGTCACGCCGTCACTTGGCGAACGGGTAGCGTTCGCGCGTCCTGGCATAACGCGGGACCTCGCTGTCGCGATCGCGCCAGCGCTCGTGATGGATCATCCAGGCGATCCCGTAACCCACGACCGCTCCGAGAAGGGCAACGAGAACCGGGTTCTCCGGTGCGTGCTCGCGTACGGCCCGTGTGCCCTCGCGGTAGTACCGCTCGGCCTGCGGGTAGCGCTCGGATGCTTCGCGGGCATAGCGCCGGCCCTGCTCATAGGCGCCCCGGGCCATGTCGGAAGCGCCGGTCGCGGCCGATCCGAGTGCGGCTTTGGCCTGCCCCAGGAGGCCGTCCTCCGTGCCGCCGCTTCCCTGCTCGCGAGGCTGGTTCGTCGGCCTCCCGTCCTGGTCGTAGTCGATCGCCCCGCCCTTGGTGATCGTGACCGAGACGGGATCGCTCGTCGGGAAGGTTTCCTTGACGGCATGATCCAGCTTCCGGTCCAAGTTCTCCTTGGAATTTTCAGGCAGGGCTCTGTCGCTCTGTGGCATGAATGATCTCCGTTCGTCGGCTGATGAACTTCCATGGTTCCGCCGCGGACCAGTCGACGGCCGGGCCCGCGGGGTCTGCGGTCGATGAGGCCGATCACCGTCCGGCTCTGCGGCTCACCCGTGCGGGCGCAGGTCGGATCGGAGAGGGCCGCGCCCGCAGCCCTGTCGCTCCCGACGAAGGGCTTGCCGGTCATCCGCCCCGGGCATGACTGCCTCCCTGCCGTGGGTGCCAGTTCGGTTCGGGACAATGCAACGAACCCGGGAGCGTCGGTCGGACCGGCAGACCCAACCTATGTTAATCGCCGGTCTGCGGAGGAGTTCCGCAGCCGGTCCTCCAGCGGGGCGCGCCAATTCCGATTGCTGCCCTCCGACGCAAGCCGCGCGGCGAACGTGGGAAGTGCCATGAGAGCCTTTCCCCTGTGCAGGCGCGGCATCGGTTTTGCCTTGGCATGGCCGACCGGCGCCGGCGGCCCCGATCCGGAGAGCAGCGGCCGATCGCAGGAGAAATCCTGCCACGCCGGAACGGAGGGACCGCCATCGCATTTCTCCGCAATGGTGGACTCATCCCGCATGAGCAAGGTTCTGGTGGTGGACGACGAGGTGTTCGTCCGGATGCTGGTGGCCGACGTGCTGGACGAGGCCGGCTTCGCGGTCATCGAGGCGACCGACGCTCAGGCCGCCCTGACCAAGCTCGAGCAGATGGACGACGTGGAGGTGCTGTTCACCGACATCAACATGCCCCCGGGCATGAGCGGGCTGGAGCTTGCCGCACGGGTGCACCAGCGCTGGCCGGGCATCGGTCTGGTGATCGCATCCGGATACGAACGACCCTCGGCCGCGCAGATCGCCGAGGGCGGCATCTTCGTGCCGAAGCCCTTCCGTCCCGAGGACATCGTCACCGCGGTTCAGAGGGTGGCGCCCCGGCATCCTTGACGCCCGCCACCAGCCTTGATGCTGCACCCGATGTTCGGAGCGCGGAGCCCCGCGTTCTGGGCGGAGCGCCTGCTCGGCGGACACAAAGGCTGCCGACATGCGTCATGCCGGGACATTTCAGGGGACCATGCGGTTCGCTCCCGTCCGCGGTGCCCTCGAGGGGCAGGATCGCGGCGCGCCCGGCCCTCGTGCCGACCGCGGCCGGAGCCCTCGGGCCGCCGGCCCTCGGCTCGGCCGGCCCCCACGGCACGTTCTCCCCGTGCGATATGCATCAGACCTGTTGACGGACGGGCCCAGGTTGATCTTATGACGGGTAAAGCTTGGGAGACCAGAATGGCTGATGCAGACGACAAGGGCGGACGTACGAAGGAAGAGCGGCAGGCCAAGAAGGCCGAGCGCGAAGCCAAACTCGCGGCCATGACGCCCGAGCAGCGCGCCAAGCGCGAGGCCAAGCGGGCCGAGAAGAAGGCCGCGCGGCAGGGCGGCAAGGACTAAGCCGCCTTTTGCACGGGAGGCGTCTCGCGTCGGCACCGTCCAGGCCCGCGGGGCGCCCGCCCCACCTTGCGCTCCGTGCCGGCATCGCGGCGGAGCGGGGCCGATGCGGCGGCGGGACGCCGCGACCCCCGTTCGAGACCTGCCGGCTTTTTCCCGGAGGCCGCGTTTCGCGACATCCCAGGGCTCGGGCGGCGATGCCGGGACGGCGCGGGGATGTCGCTCGCCCGGCGAACTCGATCCGGACCTCTCCTCGCGGTCGCCCCAGCGATCTGGTTCCGCAGCGTCAGCGGGTCTGCGACCTCTCGGCGAAGCCAAGCCAGATCCCGGGGGCTGTTCAGAAGTCGTCGCGAGGTCTAGACTGCCTACGGCCGAGCTTCTTACTTGGGAAATTCTGACCCATAGCGACGATCCGCTCGGCGCCGGGGCAGACGTATGGGCCAATTGCAGGAAGCCGGTATCCTCTTCAGCGACATCGCCGGCAGCAGCCGTCTCTACGAGGATCTAGGGGATGCGATAGCGCAGCATCTCGTGGAGCAGTGCTGCGCCCTCCAGAAGGACATCGTCGAGGAATGCGGCGGCATCGTCGTCAAGACGATCGGCGACGAGGTCATGGCGGCCTTCCCGAAACCTGAAGGCATGTTCGACGCCGCGACCGCCATGCAGCGGGAGACCGAGCGGATGGCCGTGCCCTCCGACCGCGCCCGGGTGCGGCTGCGGATCGGCGGCCATTTCGGGCCGGTCCTGTCGATCAACGGCGATTACTTCGGGGAGACCGTCAACACGGCGGCGCATCTCGCCCGCATCGCCAAGGCGGAACAGATCGTCACCACCCAGGAACTCGCGGATCGGCTCGATGCCGGCAGGCGCCTCGCGATCCGCGACATCGACCACCTGCCCGTCAAGGGGCGGTCCCAGGGCCTGCACGCCGTCGAGGTGATGTGGCGCGAGAAGGAAGAGCGCACGGTCTTCAGCCTGGACCGGCCCATCATGCCCCAGGGCCCCCGAAGCCGGCTGCGGATCGAGCATTTCGGCGAGGAATGGACCTTCGACGGAAGCCGGAGCGTCACGATCGGCCGTGATCCCGGCAACGACATCGTGGTGCTCACGGGTGCGACCTCCCGCAAGCACGCCACGATCGAGTTGCGCGGCGACAAGTGGGTCCTGGTCGACCGCAGCGCCAACGGCACGATCGTGCGGTTCGGGGCCCGGAGCGCCCTGCGGCTGCATTGCGAGGAAACGATCCTGCACGAGTCCGGAACCATCGGGATGGGCCAGGATCCGCTTCAGGCCGGCCCCGGCTGCGTGACGTTCAGCGTGCTGCCGAAATAGCCGGCGTCCCTCGGCCACGCCGGGTCGGCGGGGCGCTTTTGCGGGACCCGTTCCCGGGCGGCCGGAGGCCGCCGACGGGCGAGGCTTCGACCTTCGCGGAGGCGCGGCGTCGCCGGCCTATATCAGGTCCTTGATCTGCGCCGCGAGGTCGAGGCGCACCACCAGCACGCCGGACCGGGTCGCCACGACGGCGACGTTCTCCAGGCCCAGAACCTTGACCGGGATACCGTCCGAGATCACGAGCGCCCTCTCGGTCTGTGCCGTGCGGACGTCGCCGGTGGCGTAGACCTCTGCGGATCCGCCCGTCAGCGCCTCGTGGACGCTGTTCCAGTTGCCGACGTCCGACCACTCGAAGGAGCTCGGAAGCACGGCCACCTGCTTGGCCTTCTCGAACAGGGCATAATCGATCGACGTGGCGCGGCATCGTTCGAAGGCCGCGCGGTCTAGTGACAGCACGCCATCGCCCTCCTGCGTCGCGGCGGCCACGGCGGCGTCGGCACAGCCCATGATGTCGCCCATCGGGCCCTCGGCCTTGCGCCGGAACGCCGCCGCCGAGAAGGTGAAGATGCCCGCGTTCCAGAGGAAATTGCCGCTCGCGAGGTAGCCTTCGGCGACCGGCAGCGCGGGCTTCTCGTGGAAGCGCAGGACCTGCCGTCCCGGCCGGCCTCCGAGCGGCGCGCCGGCTTCGATGTAGCCGTATTCCGTCGCAGGGCGAGTGGGCGCGACGCCGAACGTCACGAGATAGCCCTCGCGGGCCCGCCCGGCCGCCTCGCGCAGAGCCGCCCGGAACGCCTCGACGGGCGCGATGCGGTGATCGGAGGCCAGCACGGCCAGCACGGCGTCCGGACCATGCTCCCGCCCCACGTAGGCGGCCGCCACGGCGATCGCGGCGGCGGAATCGCGTCGCATCGGCTCGAGGAGGATGGCGGCCCCCGTCACGCCGGCGTCCCGCAGGCTCTCCTCCACGTGGTCCCGGTGTCCCGCATTGCAGATGATCACGGGCGGCGCGAATTCGGGGCTCCGCACGCGCTCCAGCGTCTCGGCGAACAGGGACCGCCCGTCCCAGAGCGGGAGGAACTGCTTCGGCAGGGCCTCGGTCGAGGCCGGCCACAGCCTCGATCCGGCTCCGCCCGAAAGGATCACGGGAACGATGAGGTTTGACATCAAAGCATGGCTCCAGCACCTGGGGCATCGAATGGGGCAGGACGGCGTGGGCCGCCGCGCTCGGGTCCGTCCGCTGTGGGATCTTGCGGCCCGCGTGGCGCATCGCCCGCACGGCGCTCCAGAGGAGCCTCCTCGATCCGTGCGGCAGGGCCGCGTCCGACCGCGGTGCGGCGGTCTGTGGTCTCATGGGGCCCTGCCCATACAGGACAACGTCCGCCCTGTCACGGAGCCGGGTGCCGGCCGAGGGAGCCCTGGCGACGGCGCTCGGGCTGCATGCGGGCCGGCGTGTCCGCCCGCGCTGTCCGAGAGGGGTCCGGGCGGGACTCGGGGTTGTCCGACCGGCCCGGCCGCCGTTAAGCATGCCGGCCGAATTCCACTGGATCCCGACACCTCACGGGGCGATGATGTCGCAGGTAACGACCTCTTCAGCCCTGCCGTGGCAAGGTGGCAAGCGTGATTCAGGCGCGAGAACCCCAGGCTGGCCCCTGCGCCCGCGTTGCTGCCGAACCCTGTGGCCGGGCGGCGCGGATCGACCGGGAGGCCCTGGCGTCCCGACCCGCCCTCCGGCTAAGCTGCCCGCCTGCTGAGCCGATCGGCCACCCGCCTCGACCGCTTCCCGCCGGGGCAGCCGCCCTGTCAAGGAGTTGTACCAAGCGAGCGCACCCTTTAATGCTCCCCCTCCACTCGTTCACCGGCGATCCCCTGCCGGTGCCCACACACCTCGCGGCTTCGTCCGCGCCGGGTCTTCCAGCGGGCCGCGAAGGCCGCGAACGTCCCGGGCAGACCCAACGTGGTGAATGCGCAGGATGAAGTTGTCCGATCCTCTGATCCGCCTTCGTGCCGCTGCGGGGCTCGCTCCGTGACGCGCAGGATGAAGGTGCCCGGTCGTCTGGTCCGCCTGAGTGCCGCCGCGGGGCTCGCCCTCGCGGGCGCGGCCTGCACGTTCCTGCCCGCGGCGGGCCCCACGGGTGCGCAGATCACGCTGGCGGGCGCCACCGCCAACCAGGCGGGCTTCACGATCGTGGACGTCTCGCCGCCCGTCCTGGCCGAGCTCGGCAAGATCAAGCCCCCCACCTTCATCGGCCGCTTTCCCGTCGGGGGCACCTCGGCGCCGCGGGTGATCGGCATCGGCGACGCGCTGGCGATCTCGATCTGGGAGGCCGGCGACGGCGGGCTGTTCTCACCCGGCTCCGCCGGATCCATCGTGGTCGGCGGCAGCCGGCAGACTCAACTCCCGCCGACCCTCGTGGACCGGACCGGGGAGATCACCGTTCCCTACGCGGGCCGCATCAAGGTCGCGGGGCGGACCCCGCGCGAGATCGAGCAGGTCATCGTGGAGCGCCTGCGCGACCGCGCCATCCAGCCGCAGGCGCTCGTCAACATCGAGACCAACTCGGCCAACACCGTCAACGTCCTGACCGATGCCGGCGGCGGCAAGGTCAGCCTCACCCAGCGCGACGACCGCATCCTCGACGTCATTGCCCTCGCAGGCGGCGCCAAGACGCCGGCCTACGACACCCTGGTGCGGCTGACCCGCGGCAGCGTGACCGGGACGGTTTCGCTCCAGCGGGTCATCAACGACCCGCGCGAGAACATCAGCGTCAAGCCGGGCGACACGATCGTTCTGCTGAGCAGCCCGCAGACCTTCACGAGCTTCGGGGCCTCGAACCAGGTCGCGCAGGTGCCCTTCGAGTCGGAGGTGCTCTCGCTCGCGGAAGCCATCGCCAAGGTCGGCGGCCCCTCGGACGTGCGCGCGGATGCCTCGGCCGTGTTCCTGTTCCGGTTCGAGGATCCGCTCATCGCCCAGGCGGTGTCGCCGGGCGTCGCGCCGGGCGCCGGGCGCGTGCCGCTCGTCTACCGCATCGACCTGCGCTCGCCGGAGGGCTACTTCTACGCCCAGACCTTCCCGGTGCGCGACAAGGACACGATCTACGTCGCCAACGCGGCCTCCTACGACCTGTCGAAGTTCTTCAACTTCCTGCGCTCCGGCACCGCAGTGGCCAACGACGTCGCGACGACGCGGGTGCTCTACAACCGCTGACCTCGAGCGGGATGGGCCGGGACCACGGCCCGCCCGCGGACGTTCCGGCGCGGAAAGCGCCCTCGCCTTGGCATGGGCTCCCTCCGCGTCCGGCGGCGTTCACAGCACCATGCGGAGCAGCACCACGGCCGCGACGCCGATCGCGATCGTGGCGAGCAGCGGCAGGCGCGTCGCCGCCAGCATCGTGATGCCGGCCGCGATCGTCTCGGCCCAGCCGGTCGCGAGCGCCGTCGGGGCGATGACGGCCATCAGCACGGCGGGCGGAATCGCGTCGAACGCGGCTTTGGCCCGTCCGGTCAGGACCAGGCGGTCGGCCACGAACAATCCGGCGATCCGGGTCGCATAGGTCACGAGAGCCATCGCGAGGATGGCCGCGAAGGTGACGGGATCGACGCTCACGGGCGACCTCCGATTCGCAGGCGGGATGTCAGGGCGCCGGTCACGGGCGGCTCTCCCGGCGGGCGCCGTCGCCCGCGGCCGCATAGGCCGCCGCGATGCCGGCCAGCGCGCCTGCGGCCACGTGCCAGGGAGCGCCGGCGATGCGGTAGACGACGGCCGCGACGGCGCCGCTGACCGCGATCGTGACCAGCGTCACCCGGGCGCGGCCGAAGCTCGCGATGAGGCCGATGAACAGGGCCGTGAAGGCGAAATCCGCGCCGAGCCGGGCCGGGTCGCCGAGGAGCGGACCCAGCACCGCGCCCAGCGACGAGGAGCCGATCCAGGCGACCGGCAGCACCGCGGCCATGGCGAACCAGTAGGCGCCCGTCACCGGGCCGTCGACGGCCCGCCGCTCGGCGAGCGCCCAGGTCTCGTCGGTCAGGAAGTGCATCGCGACGAACTTCCGGCCGCGGCTCACGCGCAGCTTCGGCGCGAGCGAGGCCCCCATGAGGATGTGCCGGGCGTTGATCAAGAGCGCCGAGAACGCCAGCGCGGCGACCGGCGCCGGATGCACCCACGTCTCGATCGCCGCAAACTGCGCGCCGCCCGCGAAGACGAGCGTCGACATCAGGGCGACCTCCGCGGCCGACAGCCCCTTCGCGGCCGCGATCGCGCCGAAGAGGAGCCCGATCGGGAGCGCCGCGATGGCGGCGGGTGCGACGTCGCGCACCCCGTCCCGCACGTCGGTCCATTTCCTGCCGATCAAGGGATTCGCCTGGTCCATGATGATGCCTTTCCGCGCTCCTGATGGCAGGTGCGGAGCCGGCTGTCTTGGATGAAAGTGCGGCGGGTGCCCTACGGGGCCGGGTGCCGATCCGGTCCGTTACCGAAGAGGCGCAGCGGCACCGGCTTCAGGCGGCGCGGTACACGCCCGGGGTCACGCCCATGCGCGCCTTGAAGATCCGATTGAGGTGGCTCTGGTCGAAGAACCCGCAGGCGGTGGCGACCTCGCCCGGGGCCTCCCCGCGTTCCAGGAGGCGCTTCGCGGCGCGGAAGCGCCGGTCCGTGAGATAGGCGTGCGGCGTCAGGCCGGTCTCGCGCTGGAAGCTGCGGATGAAGTGGCTGCGGGACAGGCCGGCGAGGCCTGCGAGTTGCGCAAGCTCCACATCGTCGGCGAGGTGCGCCTCCATGTAGTCCCGCGCCTGCGCGACGGCGCGGCTCTCGGAGCCAGCCGGCGGCACCGCGTCGAAGTCGGCCCAGCGCGCGATGAGCCGGGCCAGGAAGGCCACGAGCCGGGAATCCTGCTCGAGCAGCGGCACCCGCCCGCGGGCGGCGTGGAGCGCGGCATGAAGGCTCGTCAGCATGCGGACGAGGTCCGGGTCGTGAACGACGGATCGCGCGAACCAGGGCGGATGGGCGAGCGGTCGCCCGGCCACGTCGTCTGCGACCTCGCGCATCAGGGACACTGACGGGTAGAGCGTCCGGTACTCGAAGCCGCCGTCATGGGGCGCGCCGTCGTGCAGTTCCTCCGGGCACACCACCGCGAGGGAGCCGGCCCCTGCGTAATGCTGCTCGCCGCGGTGATAGAAGGTCTCGCAGCCCTCAAGGATCGCCGCGATCGCATAGGTCTCGTGGGTGTGGCGGACATAGGAGTAGCGCCGGAAGGTGGCGCGCAGGCATTCGAGGCCGCGATAGCGCGGCACGCGCCAGAAATAGGTCACGTCGCCCGCAGCCTTGAGCGCAGGGTCGAGGACGAACTCGGGCGACGCCACCGTCATGAGGCGAGAATGCCACAGGCGGGCGAATGCGTCTTGGACGAAAGTGCTGCGGGCCGCCAGGTGCCGATCTCGGGGGCTGCCGAATGTGGCGCTGCTTCGCAGCAAGTCGTTGTGCTGGATCCCCTTCCCCTGCACGCTGTCGCGCTCCGGCCGCGGGGATGACACAGGGGGAGGCCCACCCTCTGCTCCCTCTCCCCGTTTACGGGGAGAGGGTTGGGGTGAGGGGCCGGTCGGTGAGGCGCGACGGCTCCAGTGAATCCCTCTCCGTCCAGGGGAAAGTCGGTGCGAAGCGACAAGGTCGGGTGGAAGCGCCAACCTTCCAGAATCGAGCCTCCATCCCACCCGGCCGCCTGACCGCAGCACCCTCCCCTGGCGGAGAGGGATTTCTGCGCTTCACGCCATCCTTACGGCCGCCCGACGAGCGCGAACCAGCCATCCTCGTCCATGACCTGGACGCCGAACTCCGCCGCCTTGGCGAGCTTCGACCCGGCGCCGGGGCCGGCGACCACGAGGTCGGTCTTCTTCGATACCGAGCCCGCGACCTTGGCGCCGAGCCGCTCCGCCATGGCCTTCGCTTCCTCACGGGTCATCTGCTCGAGCGAGCCGGTGAACACCACCGTCTTGCCCGCCACAGGCGAGGACGCGGTCGCGGCCGCCTCGATGGGCTCGACCGTCACTTCGGCGAGGAGCGCGTCGAGCATCGCCTCGTTGTGGGTCTCCTTGAAGAACTCGATCACGGCCTCGGCCACGACGGCGCCGATCCCTCCGATGTTCGTCAGCTCCGCCCGCGCCTCCGAGTCCGGGTCGGCCGCCGCGCGGGCGGTCCCGCGCAGCGCATCGAACGAGCCGAAGTGGCGCGCGAGAAGCCGCGCGGTCGTCTCGCCGATATGCGGGATGCCGAGGGCGAAGATGAAGCGGTTCGCGGGCAGGCTGCGGCGCTGCTCCACGGCGGCGAGCAGGTTCTTGATCGCCTTGTCTTCCTCGCCCGCCTTGGCTTTCGCCTTGGTCTTCCTGGCGGGCTCGGGCATGCCCGTGAGCCGCCTGCGTTCGGCGGCCAGCTCATCCCGGCGCCGCTCGATCGCGGCTTTCACGGCCGCGAAGTCGAGGCGGAAGAGGTCCGCGGGACTGCGCACGATCCCGGCCTCGAACAGCACCTCGATGTAGGTTTCGCCGAAGCCTTCGATGTCGAAGGCGTTGCGGGAGACGAAATGCTTGATGCGCTCGACCGCCTGCGCGGGGCAGACGAGGCCGCCGGTGCAGCGGCGGACCGCGTCCTCCTTGCCGGTGCGCGGGTTGACCTCGCGCACCGCGTTGCTGCCGCAGGCGGGACACGTGGTCGGAAACGCGTAGGGCTTGGCGTCGGCGGGCCGCTTGTCGAGCACCACGTCGAGAACCTTGGGGATCACGTCGCCGGCGCGCTGGATCACCACCGTGTCGCCGATGCGAATGTCGACGCCGCCGCGGATCGGCTCGCCGTTGCCGCCGATGCCCTTGATGTAATCCTCGTTGTGGAGCGTGGCGTTCGAGACGACCACGCCCCCGACCGTCACGGGCCTGAGGCGTGCGAGCGGGTTGAGCGAGCCGGTGCGCCCCACATTGATCTCGATGTCCTCCATCACGGTCACGGCCTGCTGGGCCGGGAACTTGTGGGCGAGCGCCCAGCGCGGCGAGCGTGACACGAAGCCGAGGCGGTTCTGGAGTGCGAGGTCGTCGACCTTGTAGACGACGCCGTCAATGTCGTAGCCGAGATTGGCGCGGTCGGTCTCGATCGCGTGGTAATGGGTCAGGAGTTCCTCGATGCCGGCGCAGCGGCGCGTCAGCGGGTTCGTGGCCAGCCCCCAGGCCGCGAAGCACTCGATCATGCCGAACTGGGTCGAGGACGGCATGGCGCTCATTTCGCCCCACGCATAGGCGAAGAACCGCAACGGCCGCGAGGCGGTGATCGACGAATCGAGCTGGCGCAGCGAGCCAGCCGCCGCATTGCGGGGGTTGGCGAAGAGCGGCTTGCCGGCGGCCGCCTGGCGCGCGTTGATGGCCTCGAAATCCGCGTGCGAGAGATAGACCTCGCCCCGGATCTCGCAGACCTCCGGCACGGACTTGCCCTTCAGCCGGTGCGGGATGTCGCCGACCGTGCGGGCGTTCGCGGTCACGTCCTCGCCTTCCGTGCCGTCGCCGCGGGTTGCGGCCGTGACGAGGCGCCCGCCCTCGTAGCGCAGGGACAGCGACAGGCCGTCGATCTTGGGCTCCGCCGTGAAGACGAGCGGCGCGTCGTCCTTCCATTGCAGGAAGCGCCGGATGCGCGCCACGAACTCCGCCACGTCCTCGTCGGCGAAGCCGTTGCCGAGCGAGAGCATCGGCACGCGGTGACGCACCTTGGCGAACTTCTCGGACACCTTGGACCCGACCTTGCGGGTCAGGCTCTCCTCGGTCTGGAGCTCGGGAAAGCGCTCCTCAAGGGTCTCGTAGCGGCGGCGCAGGGCGTCGTATTCCGCATCCGACACCGTCGGCGCGTCCTCCTGGTAGTAGCGCCTGTCGTGCTCGGCGATCTCGACGCCGAGGGCCGCGTGTTCGGCTTGAGCCTCCTCGGGGGAGAGCGTGTCGACGGGGCGGGCGCGGAGGTCGGGGGCTGGGGGCATGGCGGGCTCGATCGTCACGGATCCCCTCACCTTGAGGGGCAGGGTGGCCTCGCGAAGCGAGATCGGGTGAGACACCCTCGATGTCATCCCCGGCCGGAGCCCGTCAGGGCGCAGGGGAAGGGGATCCAGTGGGACAACTTGCTGCGAAGCAGCACCTTATGGAGTCCACAGAAGGAGCCACTTCGCGGCGACATCATCGTGCTGGATCCCCTTCCCCTGCGCACTTCGTGCTCCGGCCGGGGATGACACCGGCGGTATCCTACCGCCCTCCCCTTTCCGTCCCGTTTACTGCGCGGCCGCTTCGAGCAGCCGGGCCGCGGCGGCGCGGGCCTCTTCCGTGATGGTCGCGCCGGCGAGCATGCGGGCGATCTCCTCGCGCCGCGGTGCCTTGTCGAGGGGCGTGACCCGCGTGGCGACGCGGTCGGAGCCCTCCACGCCCTCCTTGGCGATCAGGAAATGGCTCTCCGCCCGCGCGGCCACCTGGGGCGCATGGGTGACGGCCATGACCTGGACCCGGCGGGCGAGGCGGGCGAGGCGCTGGCCGATCGCGTCCGCGACCGCGCCGCCGACCCCGGTGTCGATCTCGTCGAAGACGAGCGTCGGGGCCGAGCCCTTGTCGGCGAGGATCACCTTCAGGGCCAGCATGAAGCGCGAGAGCTCGCCGCCGGACGCCACTTTCATGAGCGGCCCCGGTCGGGTGCCCGGATTGGTCTGGGCCCAGAACTCGACCCGGTCGAATCCGGCGGCGTCGCGGCTCGCCTCGTCGGAGTCGATCTGCGTGATGAAGCGGGCGCGCTCGAGCCGGAGTGGCGGCAGTTCCGCCTGCACGGCCGCGTCGAGGGCGGCCGCGGCCTCGCGGCGTCGGGTCGAGAGCGTGCGGGCCGCCGCCACATAGGCCTTGTCGGCGTCCGCAAGCGTGCGTTCCAGCTTGCCGAGTTGCTCCTCGCCGGCATCGATCGCGGCGACGTCCGCGACGAAGCGGTCGCGCAGGGCCGAGAGCTCGTCCGCGGGCACGTCGTACTTGCGTGCCGCGGCCCGCAGGGCGAACAGGCGCTCCTCGGCCTGTTCGAGCTCGCGCGGGTCGTATTCCGACTGGCGGATCGCATCCTCCAGCACGGCGCGGGCATCGTCGATGGCGACGAGCGCGGCATCGAGCGCGTTCACGCTCGGGTCGACGAGGAGCGGCGCCTGGGCGCTGCGGCGCTCGAGCTTGCGCACGGCCGCCGAGAGCAGGGGCACGGGCGAGGACGAGCCCGCCACCGCCTCGAAGGCTTCGTTGAGCTCCTTCGCGACCTTCTCGGACTGCATCATCACGAGGCGGCGCTCCGCGAGGATCGCCTCCTCGCCGGGCTGCGGCTTCAGCTTGGCGAGTTCCTCGACCGCGTGGCGCAGGAAATCGGCTTCCTTGCGGGCCTTGTCGATGCGGGCGCGGTGGGCATTCAGGGCGGTGCGCGCCTCGCGCACTCGGCGGGCGCCGTCCGCGACCGCACGGGTCTCTTCGGCGTGGCCCCCGAAGGCGTCGAGGATGGTACGGTGGGTGACGGGATCGACGAGCGCGCGGTCGTCGTGCTGGCCGTGGATCTCGACAAGCGCCGCGCCGATGCCCTTCAGCACCTGCACGCTCACGGGCTGGTCGTTCACGAAGGCGCGCGTACGCCCGTCCGCGACCTGGATCCGGCGCAGGATGAGGTCGCCTTCGGTGTCGATTTCGGCCTCGGCGGCGATGCGGCGGGCGGGATGGTCGAGGGGAATGTCGAAGACGGCCGTGACCTGGCCCTGCGCCTCGCCGTGGCGTACGAGGTCGCCGCTGCCGCGCCCGCCGAGGGCGAGCGCGAAGGCGTCGAGCAGGATCGACTTGCCCGCGCCGGTCTCTCCCGTGAGGACGCTCAGGCCCTCATGGAAGTGCAGCTCGAGCTTGTCGATGAGAACAATGTCGCGGATCGCCAGCTGGACGAGCATGGAGCGAGGGGCTTACCCCGCTCTCTGCGCCACGCGCGGAATGCCGCGGAAGGCCTTGCTGATCCAGGACTCGCTGTCCTCGCGCGGCTCAACGCCGCCCGTGCGCAGGAGCGCGTAGGCGTCCTTGTACCACGGGCTGTCGGGGAAGTTGTGCCCGAGCACCGCCGCGGCGGTCTGGGCCTCGCCCACGATCCCCATCGCCATGTAGGCCTCGGCAAGGCGCTCGAGCGCCTCCTCGACGTGACGGGTGGTCTGGTGGCGGGCCACCACGGTGCGGAAGCGGTTGATGGCGCCGGTGTAGTTGCGCTTCTGCAGGTAGAAGCGGCCGACCTCCATCTCCTTGCCGGCGATCTGGTCGCGGGCGATCTGGATGCGCTGCTTGGCGTCCGCCGCGTATTGGGAGGTCGGAAAGCGGTCGATGAGCTCCTGGAGCGAGAGGAGCGCGCGCTCAGCGGCTTCCTGGTCGCGGGTCACGTCCGGGATCTGGTTGTAGTACGACATCGCCAGCAGGTACTGCGCGTAGGCTGCGTCGGGGGTCGCCGGGTGGAGCTGGAGATAGCGCTTGGAGGCCGTGATGGCGTCCTCGTACTGCCGGCCCTCGAAGTTTGCGTACGCCGTCATGATGAGCGCGCGGCGCGACCAGTCCGAATAGGGATACTGCTTGTCGAGCTCGCCGAACTTCTTGGCCGCGGCGCCGTAGTCGCTCTTCTGCAGCCGGGCGAGCCCGTCGTTGTACATCTCCTCGGCCGGCACCTCGGGGATGATCTCGGGCTTGTAGACCTCGGCCTTGCTGAAGGGATTCAGCGACGACAGCGTGTCGCAGCCGGCCAGAGCGAGACCGCAGGCGACCACCATGAGCGAACGCCGGGCGGCGCCGTGCGCGCCTGAAAACGCTTTCGCGAGAGACATGCCCCGTGGGTCCTCCAGAAATGGGCCCTTCGCCGTTTTCGGCGATGCTTGACGTCCGCTCTTTACCCTATCGGGCGGGGATGAGCCAACCCCAAAGGCGGGCCGGATAGCCGCATGGTCGAGCCTGGCGGCGTCCGGCCGGCAGGGCGCGGATGCCCGGAACCTCGCGGCGCGGGGGCTCGTCCGGGCGGGCGGGAGCGGCGGCTCTCCGCCGGATCAGTGCAGTTCGGGAGCGTAGGACGGAGCGGCCATACCGCCCGTCAGGTCCGCATAGCCGAGTTCGCGGCGCGAGCCGGCCTCGACGATGGCGTAATTCGCGCGCTTGGCGAACAGCGCCTGGAGCACCGCGAAGTTGAGCCGGTGGCCGCCGCAATAGGAGCGGTACGACGCCAGGAGCGGCAGGCCGGCGAGCGACAGGTCGCCGACCGCATCGAGAAGCTTGTGCCGGACGAACTCGTCGGCGTAGCGCAGGCCTTCCGGGTTGATGATCCCGTCCTCGCCCAGCGCCACGGTGTTGTCGAGCGAGGCCCCGAGGGCGAAGCCGGCGCCCCACAGCTTCTCGACGTCGCGCATGAAGCCGAAGGTGCGGGCGCGGGAGACGTCCCGGCGGAAGGAGACCGGCGACAGGTCCACGGTCTTGCGCTGCCGCCCGATCACGGGGGTGGGGAAGTTGATCTCGACGTCGAGGCGGAAGCCGCGCTCGTTGGGGAGGAGCTCGGCGAAGGCGCGCCCCTGCGTGACGCGGACGGGCTTGAGCACCCTGAGATAACGGCGGGAGGCGTGGATCGAGACGACGCCGACCTGGTCGATGGCATCCACGAAGGGGGCCGCGCTTCCGTCCATGATCGGGACTTCGGGGCCGTCGATCTCGACCAGCACGTTGTCGACGCCGAGGCCCGCGAAGGCGGCCATCAGGTGCTCGATCGTCGCGACAGCGCCGCTGTCGCGGTCGCCGATCACCGTGCAGAGCTCGGTCGCGGTCACCGCGAGGTGCTGGGCATCGATGATGCGATCGTGGCCGTCGGAGAGTCCGGTTCTCAGGAAGGCGATGCCGTGGTTGGCTTCGGCGGGGTGAAGAACGATCCGGACCTCGGCTCCGGAATGGACGCCGATCCCCGAAAGGGAAACGGCTGCGCGAAGCGTCGTTTGATGGCTTTGCTTCATTACTCTCAACCTCGGCCGTGATCGTTCAGACGGGCAGGAAGCCCGCTGCTGAGAAGATCCGTCCGCTGTTTTCTGCCTCACCCCGACGCCCCGAAGAGGCGCCCGCCCTTTTTTGGCTTGGCTGAACCATAGTCATGGCACCGCTTGGGGCCAAATCACGCTTTCTTACGTTCTGTTACAAAGCGCGCCGGATCTGTAAATGGGATTAAACCATTGATTGGTTTATACTTTCTGAAACGGAAGAGCCCCGGGGCCAAGGGCGCCCGGGGCTCGTGGTGGTCGTGCGGCGCAGCCTTGGCCGCGGGGACTCAGCTCGACTGGCGCCGCAGGAACGCCGGAATCTCGAGCTGGTCGTCCTCGTAGGCACGGGGTGCCGCCGGAGCGGCGCGGCCCTGCGGGTCGAGCTGCCCTTGAGCGGGGCGATAGGCCGGCTGGGGCTGGGCCGTCGGGCGCTTGGCGTATTCCGCATGGACCCCGGAGGCCTGCGGACGGGCCGGCTCGGGCGCCGGCCGGTGCACCGGCAGCGGCGCTTCCGCCGGGGCCTCGTCCTTGCGGCCGAAGCCGACCGTGGCGAGGCGCTGCAGCAGGGTCATGCGGCGGCCGTCCTGGCCGGCCTCGGGCTCGCCGGTGCGGGCGCGCATCTGGTTCTGCCCCGGCAGGGGCAGCTCGTCGACCCGCGGCATGCGCGGCATGCGGGCCACCGGCCGCTCGGCCTGGGGCGGCACGAAGGGCGCGGAGGCGACCGGTTCCTCGTGGTGCACGGGCTGCGGCATCGGCTGCGCCTCGTAGGGCATCGCCTGCTTGGGCTGGGTCGGAGTCAGCACCACGTCGTCGCGCACCATGGCCTGCGCGGGCGCGGCCTCCATGCGGGCGGGCTCCGCGGGCGCCGGCGCCGGGACCCGCTCCATCACGGGAGCGGGCTGGGCCGCCCTCACGGGCTCGGGGGCCGGAGCGGCGCGAAAGGAGGGCGTGGGCGCCTGGGTCTGCGCCACGCGGGCGCGGGCTTCGGCGCGGAGGCGCTCGGCCACCTCGGTGATCCGCCGCTCGGTCGAGGCGACTTCGTCGTTCTGCTCGAGCAGGGTGTGGTCGATGCCGGTCGCCACCACGGAGACCCGGATGATGCCCTCCAGGCTCTCGTCGAAGGTGGCGCCCAGGATGATGTTGGCGTCCTGATCGACCTCCTCGCGGATGCGGGTCGCGGCCTCGTCGAGCTCGTAGAGGGTGAGGTCGTGGCCGCCCGTGATCGAGATCAGGAGGCCCCGCGCGCCCTTCATGGAGACGTCGTCGAGGAGCGGGTTGGCGATCGCGGCCTCCGCGGCGCGGATCGCGCGCTTCTCGCCGGATGCCTCGCCGGTGCCCATCATGGCCTTGCCCATGCCGCGCATGACCGCGCGCACGTCGGCGAAGTCGAGGTTGATGAGGCCTTCCTTGACCATCAGGTCGGTGATGCAGGCGACGCCCGAGTAGAGCACCTGGTCGGCCATCGAGAAGGCGTCCGCGAAGGTGGTCTTCTCGGTCGCGACCCGGAACAGGTTCTGGTTCGGGATGACGATCAGGGTGTCGACCGACTGCTGCAGTTCGCCGATGCCCGATTCGGCGAGCCGCATGCGGCGCACGCCCTCGAACTGGAACGGCTTCGTGACGACGCCGACCGTGAGGATCCCCATCTCGCGCGCAGCCCGCGCCACCACCGGCGCGGCGCCCGTGCCGGTGCCGCCGCCCATGCCGGCGGTGATGAACACCATGTGGGAGCCGGAGAGCTGGTCGCGGATCTCGTCGATGACCTCTTCGGCAGCGGCGCGCCCGACCTCGGGCTGGGAGCCGGCGCCGAGGCCCTCGGTGACCTGCAGGCCCATCTGGACGATGCGCTGGGCCTTCGACGAGCTCAGCGCCTGAGCGTCGGTGTTCGCGACCACGAACTCGACGCCCATCAGGCCCGACTCGATCATGTTGTTCACGGCGTTGCCGCCAGCGCCGCCGACGCCGAAGACGGTGATGTGCGGCTTGAGTTCCCGGATGTCCGGAGCTTGCAGATTGATCGGCATGATCGTGTTGCCCTCTCGTGGCCTCTTGTCCTGGTGGCGCCCGGCAGCGCTGATGGTGTTTTCTGACCTGACGGCAGCCGCCACGCTGCCCCCCTACGCGGTCTCGACGTGAACTCTTCCGGTCCGGAGGCCCGGGCCTAGAAACTCTCCCGCAGCCAGCGCGCGACGCGCGGCAGGTACCCGTCCGTCCCGGTGTCCGCGAACATCGTCCTCGATCGCGGCTCGAAGTATTCGATGTGCGCGACCTGCGGGTAGACGAGAAGCCCGACCACCGCCGAGAAGGCGGGGCCCTTCGCGGCCTCGGGGAGACCCTTGATGCCGAGCGGACGCCCGACGCGGACCTGCCCCTGCAGGATCCGGCGCGCGGTCTCGGGCAAGCCCACGAGCTGGCTCGCGCCGCCCGTGAGGATGACGCGGCGCCCCGCCTGGGCGCCGAAGCCGGCTGCTTTCAGCCGGTCGCGGGCAAGTTCGAGGATCTCCTCGACCCGCGGCTTGATGATCCGCACGAGATGCGACTTCGGCAGGTGGTTCGGGATGTCGCGCTCGTCCTCGTCGACCTGGGGGACCGCGATCATGTCGCGGTCGTCGGAGGGCGAGGCGATCGCCGAGCCGTAGAGCGTCTTGAGGCGCTCGGCCGCCGAGATCCGGGTCGCCAGGCCCCGCGCGATGTCCATGGTGACGTGGTGGCCGCCGACCGCGAGCGCGTCCGTGTGGACGAGATGGCCGTTGGCGAACACGCCGACGCTCGTGGTGCCGCCGCCGAGATCCATGACGACGCAGCCCATGTCGGCCTCGTCGTCGACGAGCGCCGAGAGGCCGGAGGCGTAAGGGGTCGCGATCACGGCCTCGACGCCGAGGTGGCAGCGCTCGACCGCGAGCATGAGGTTGCGCGCTGCGGCCGTGTCGGAGGTCACCACGTGAAGGTCGACGCCGAGCGTCTCGCCCATCATGCCGTCGGGATCGACGATGTGGTGCTGCTGGTCGAGCGAGTAGCCGGTCGGCAGCGCGTGCAGCACGGAGCGGCCCTGGCGCAGGTTGTGGCTGCTCGCGACCTCGAGCACGCGATGCACGTCGGCGCTGCCGACGGTGCCGCGCACGGGCACCTGCGCCTCGAAATGCTCGGAGCCGAGCCGCCCGCCCGTGAGATTCAGGATGACGGACTGGATCTCGACCTTCGCCATGCGCTCGGCCGCATGCACGGCCTGGCGGATCGCGATCTCGGCCGCCTCGAGGTCGACGATCGCGCCGCCCTTCAGGCCCATCGAGCGCTGGTGGCCGATGCCGATGATGCGCGCCAGATGGGTGCGGCCGCGCAAGGATTCGAGCATCTCGACCGGCTGCAGCTCGGCCACGATGCACACGACCTTGCTGGTGCCGATGTCGAGCACCGACAGGGTCGCGCTCCTGCGCGAGGAGAGCGGCTTCAGGCGCGGAGTGAGGGTTTGATGCGACAGGCTCACGTGTCGACTCCCTTGCCGCGGGTCGGCTTCTTCTTCTGGGCGTCCGCCCGGGCCGAGGCCGCCTCCTCCGAGAGGCGCACGACGACGCGGTCGGGCATGCGCAGGTCGACGGCGAGCACGTCCTTGTCGAGGATGTGCTGCTCGCGCTCGAGCTTCACGAGCCGCGCCAGCGCGTCCGCCGCGCCGAGTTCCGGCAGGCGCACGTCGAGGCCGTTGTCCATCTTGAGCGTCCAGCGGCGGCCCGAGACGAGAGTGCCGGCGCGGATGCGGCCCTTCAGGGGTCCCGCGGCCTCGAGGAGGGCCGCGTATTCCCGCGTGCGCCGGTTCGCCTCCTCGCCGACCACGAAGGGAAGCGCGTTGAAGCGCCCGTCCTCCACGAGGTCGAGGGGCGTGCCGTCCTCGGCGACCACCAGGAGCTCGCCGTCGCGCTGCCAGATGGCGTGCGGGGTGCGCTCGGTCAGCGTCACCACGAGCTCGTTCGGGTAGAGCTTGCGCACGGCGGCGCTCTTGACGAGCGGGATGCGCTCCAGGCGCTCGCGCACCTCGCCGACGCTCAGGAAGGCGAGCGAGGTGCGGCCGTCGATGCCGGCAGCCGCCAGAACTTCCGATGCGCGCAACTGGCTGAGGCCGGCGACCTTCACGTGGTCGAGCCCGAGACCGGCCATCCGGGCGAGCGCATGGTGCGGGGCGCCGTACTGCGCCTCCAAGGCGGAGAAATGGCCGCCGGAGGCGAGGCCCGCCAGCGTCACGACACCGAAGAACCCGAGGGTGAGCCCGGTGCCGAGGAAGCGCGGCACGCGCGATTCGATCGGGACCGCGACGGAGCGCCGGCGCTTGGCCCGCGGCCAGCGCAGCGGCAGGCCGCGCATCAGCAGGGCGGAAGGGGATGGGAACGAGGGGAAGAACGCGTCGATGGTCGTGGCGCGCGCGGCCGCACGGGCCGGGAATCCGGCCGTCAGCGGTTGAGCGAAGCGTCCTCCACCATCCATCGCACAAGCTCTCCAAACGGGTAGCCCGCATGGGCTGCCAATTCGGGCACCAGGCTCGTGGGGGTCATGCCGGGCTGCGTGTTGACCTCGAGAACCACGAGGTCGCCGGTCCCGCCTTCGGTGTCGTCGTACCGCAGGTCGGATCGGCTCACGCCCCGGCACCCAAGAGCTTGATGCGCCGTTAACGCCAACTCTTGGACCAGTTGGTAAATATTCGGTTTAATTTCGGCCGGGAGGACGTGGATCGAGCCGCCTGCGGCATACTTCGCGTCGTAGTCGTAGAAGAGCCCGGTGGCGGGCCGGATGTCGATGACGCCGAGCGCCTTGTCGCCCATGACCGCGCAGGTCAGCTCCCGGCCGGGAATGTATTTCTCCACAAGGACTTGCTCGCCGAAGGCCCAGTCCTCCCGGAGGAGTTCCTGCGGCGGATGGGTGCGGTCCTCGCGCACGATGATGACGCCGACCGACGAGCCTTCGCTCACGGGTTTGACGACGTATGGGGCCGGGAGGACGTGGCTCTTGGCCGCGTCGATTCGGTTAACGACCTGCCCCTCCGGAACCGGCACGCCCGCGGCCTTCAGGACGGTCTTGGCGCGGTCCTTCTGCATGGCGAGCGCGGAGGCCAGCACGCCCGAGTGGGTGTAGGGGATGCGCAGGATTTCGAGCAGGCCCTGAATCGTGCCGTCCTCGCCGATTCGGCCGTGGAGCGCGTTGAACGCGACGTCCGGCCGCACGGCCTCGAGCACGGTGGCGATGTCGGGCTGCACGTCGACGGGAGTGACCCGGTAGCCGACCTCCTCCAGCGCCCGGCAGCAGGCGCGGCCCGTCGACAGGCTGACCTCCCGCTCGGCCGACCAGCCGCCCATCAGAACCGCAACGTGCTTCGCCATGGTGGTCTCCATCTCGGACGGCCCCGCTCCGGGGCTTAACCCCCTCTCCCCGCGGGCGGGGAGAGGGCTGGGGTGAGGGGCTTGTCGGTAAAGCTGAACCTTGCCGCGACGGTTCCCCTCGCCCTTGTGGGGAGGGGCCAGGGGTGGGGGTTAGTGCTGGATTGGGCTTCGAGGTGCCTCCTGCACCAACCCCACCCGCCCTTCGGGCACCCTCCCCGGCTCAGGGGGAGGGTACGATCCGGATCCATCGCACTCCACCAACCTGCCCCTCACCACAACCCCCTCCCCGCGGGCGGGGAGAGGGCGCGACGCGGCGGGAGAGTCTATGGGACCCCGACCCGCTTGATTTCCCACTCGAGCTCGATGCCCGAATGCTCCCGCACCCGGCGGCGGACCTCCTCGCCCAGGCCCTCGATGTCGGCGGCGGTGGCGGAGCCGTGGTTGATCAGGAAGTTGCAGTGCATCTCGGACACCTGCGCGTCGCCCCGGCGCAGGCCGCGGCAGCCGGCAGCATCCACGAGCTCCCAGGCCTTCTTCCCCGGCGGGTTCTTGAAGGTGGAGCCGCCGGTGCGGGTGTTGACGGGTTGCGTGGACGAGCGTGCCTCCGTGATGGCGTTCATCTCGGCCAGGATCGCCTTCGAATCACCGGGCGTGCCTCGGAAGCGGGCGCTCGTGAAAATCATGTCCTCGGGCACGCCCGCGTGGCGGTAGGTGAAGCCCATGCCGGCGTTGTCGTACGCGACGCGCTCGCCGGAGCGGCGCACGCCGCGCGCCTCGACCAGCACGTCCTTGGTCTCGCCGCCATAGGCGCCGCCGTTCATGCGCAGGGCGCCGCCGATGGTGCCCGGGATGCCGCGCAGGAACGACAGGCCCGCGATGCCCGCCTCCGCGGCCGCGCGCGCGACCTTGACGTCCGGCGCCCCGGCGCCGGCGCGGATCTCCAGGTCTCCCTCCACCGCGACGTCGGCGAAACCCTTGGCGAGCCGGATCACAATCCCCGGCATGCCGCCGTCGCGCACGAGGAGGTTCGAGCCGAGCCCGACCACGAAGACCGGCAGGTCCGGGTCCAGATTCGAGAGGAAATAGGCGAGGTCGCCCTCGTCGGCCGGCGTGAACAGAGCTTGCGCGGCCCCGCCGGTGCGGAACCACGACAGCGGGGCCATCGGGGCGTTCGCCTCAACCGGCCCGCGCAGATCGGGCATGCGGGCGCGCAACGCGGGGGTGATGTCCGCAAACATCCCCTAGGCCGCCTTCTCGCCGAGGGCTTCGAGTTCGCCCGGCAGCGCGTAGGCCCATTGGGTGATGTTACCGGCCCCCAGGCACACCACGTAGTCGCCCGGCTGCGCGAGACCCTTCACGAGGCCCGCGAGGTCCTCGGACTTCTCCAGCGCCATGGCGTTGCGGTGGCCGCGCGCCTTCAGCCCCGAGACCAGCCCGTCCCGGTCCGCGCCCGGGATCGGCTGCTCGCCGGCGGCATAGACGGGCGCCACGATGACCGCATCGGCGTCGTTGAAGCAGGTGCAGAACTGATCGAACAGCGAGGAGAGCCGGGTGTAGCGGTGCGGCTGCACCACGGCGATCACCTGGCCGTCGGTCGAGGCGCGGGCGGCCTTGAGAACCGCGGCAATTTCGACCGGGTGGTGGCCGTAATCGTCGAAGATCGCGACGCCGTTCCAATCGCCCGTGCGGGTGAAGCGCCGCTTGACGCCGCCGAAGCCTGCGAGCGCCTTGCGGACGGTCTCTGGCGTGGCGCCGAGCTCGGTCGCGACCGCGATCGCCGCGGTGGCGTTGAGCGCGTTGTGCCAGCCTGGCATCGGCAGCATCAGGTCGGTGATCTCCATGCGGAAGCCGGGCCGCCGGTCGCGGATCAGCACGCCGAAGCGGGTCTGGGCGCCCTTCTGCTCCACGTCGATGAGGCGCACGTCGGCCTGCGGGTTCTGGCCGTAGGTGATGATCCGCCGGTCCTCGATGCGCCCGACGAGGTCCTGCACGGTCGGGTGGTCGATGCACATCACCGCGAAGCCGTAGAACGGGATGTTGTCGATGAAGCTGCGGAAGGCGTCCTTGATGGCGTCGAAGGAGCCGAAATGGTCGAGGTGCTCCGGGTCGATGTTGGTCACGACCGCGACGTCGGCGGGCAGCTTGAGGAAGGTGCCGTCGGATTCGTCCGCCTCCACGACCATCCACTGGCCCTCGCCCATGCGGGCGTTGGTCCCGTAGGCGTTGATGATGCCGCCGTTGATGACCGTGGGATCGAGCCCGGCGGCATCAAGGAGCGTCGCAACGAGCGAGGTTGTCGTGGTCTTGCCATGGGTGCCCGCGACCGCGACGCAGGACTTGAAGCGCATGAGCTCGGCCAGCATCTCAGCCCGGCGCACCACGGGCAGGCGGCGCTCGCGGGCGGCAGCGAGCTCGGGGTTGTCGCGCTTGATCGCGGTCGAGACCACGACGATCTCGGCGTCCTCGATGTTCTGGGCCTCGTGGCCCACGAAGGTGCGGATACCCTTCTCGGCCAGGCGCTTGACGTTGTAGTTGTCGGACGCGTCCGACCCCTGGACCGTATAGCCGAGGTTGTGCATGACCTCGGCGATGCCGGACATGCCGATGCCCCCGATGCCGATGAAATGAATGGGGCCGAGTTTCGGCGGCAGCTTCATGGGGTCAGCCCTTCGGTTGCGGCGCCCCGCCCAAAGCCAGAACGGCGTCGGCCAGGCGCTCGGCGGCGTCGGTGATCCCGGCGCTCTTGGCCGCTGAGGCCCCTTTGGTCAAGCGTGACGAGTCCTCGAAGCGGGTTTTCAGCTCGTCGGCCAGGCGCTCCGGCGTGAAGGCATCCTGGAGGATCATGGTGGCGGCGCCGATCGCCTCGAGGGAGCGGGCGTTGGCGGCCTGGTCCTGGTCGAGGGCGCCGGGCAGGGGCACGAGGATCGAGGGACGGCCGATCACGGCCAGTTCCGCGACCGTCGAGGCGCCCGAGCGGCCGATCACCAGATGGGCCTCGGCCATGCGCCGCGGCAGATCCTTGAAGAAGGGCTGAAGCTCGGCCGTGATGCCGAGGCGGGTGTAGAGGTCCCGCACGCGGGCCATGTCCTCCTCGCGGGCCTGCTGGACCACGGCGAGGCGGGAGCGGTGCTCCGGGCTGAGCCGCTCGAGGCCTGCGGGCACGACGTCGCTCATCACCCGTGCGCCCTGGCTGCCGCCGAAGACGAGGAGGTTCACGACGCCGCCGGGCTGCACCTCCGGCATGGGCCGGCGCGCGGCCTCGAGAACCGCCGGGCGTATGGGGTTGCCGGTGTGGATCCGCCGGCCGGGTGCATTCGCGGGGATGCCGCGAACCTCGGGGAAGCCGGTCGCGATCAGGGTCGCCCAGCGGGCGAGGAGCCGGTTCGCGCGGCCCATGACCCCGTTCTGCTCGTGGATCACGACCGGCAGGCGCAGGAGTGCGGCCGCCGCGAGCGGCGGCACGGTGGGGTAGCCCCCGAAGCCCACGACCGCAGTGGGCTTCAGGCGGCGCAGCGCCGGCACCGCCTTGGCGACGCCTGCCGACAGCAGCAGCGCCGCGCGGGCCATCTGGGGCACGGAGCGGCCGGACGGGGTCGCGGACGGGACCTCGATCACCTCCTCGGCGGGAAAGCTGCCCGCGATCGCGCCGACGCGGTGGTCGGTCGCGAGCGCCACCCGCGCGCCGCGGGCCTTGAGCGCCACCGCGAGCGATTCGGCCGGGAAGAGGTGCCCGCCGGTGCCGCCCGCCGCGATGAGAACGAGATCGCTCATCGCGGGCCGGTTCCGGTGAAGCGGTCGAGGCCCTCGGAGCGCGGCCGGCGCCGGGTGAGCGCGATCAGGAAGCCCATGGCGAGCGCCAGCGAGAACAGGGACGAGCCGCCGTAGGAGATGAACGGCAGGGTCATGCCCTTGGCGGGCATGAGGTGCACGTTGACCATCATGTTGATGCAGGCCTGGAGCCCGAACATCATGACCAGCCCCGTCACCGCCAGCCGGCAGAAGGTATCCTCGTTGCGGCGCGCGAGCGAGAGGCCGCGCAGGACGATCGTCGCGAAGAGCACGAGCAGGCCGATGCAGACCAGGATGCCGAACTCCTCCGCGGTGACCGCGAAGATGAAGTCCGTGTGGGCGTCGGGCAGGATGCGCTTCACGCTCCCCTCCCCCGGACCCTTGCCGAGCCAGCCGCCTTGCGCGAAGGACTCCATCGCCATCTCGACCTGGAAGTTGTCATAGGTCTTGCCCGACGCGGCCGCGCCGTCGCCCGCGCCCGCCTTCGAGAGGAAGCGCTCGATGCGGTCGCGCACGTGCGGCAGGAACTGGTAGGCCGCGCCGATGCCGATCACGCCCGCGCCGCCGAGGCCGACGACCCAGAGCACATGCAGGCCGGCGGTGAAGAACAGGCCGCACCACACGATCGTGACCAGCATGGTCTGGCCGAAATCGGGCTGCAGGATCAGCGGCACGATGGTGAGCGGCAGGAGGAGGAACGCGAGCAGCGTGCCCGGCATGTCGCGGCGCCGTGCGCCCTCCGAGAAGGCCCAGGCCGAGATCACCACGAAGGCCGGCTTCACGAACTCGGACGGCTGGATACCAAGGCCGCCGATCACAAGCCAGCGGTGCGCGCCCTTGATCTCGGGGCCGAACTTCATCGCCACGAGCCCCATGAGGAGCATGCCGACCGCGTAGACCCCGAGCGCCACGCGCCGCACCTGGCGCAGGCTGAGGAACGACAGCGCGACGATGAGCGCAACCGCCGGCAGGAGGAACAGAAGCTGCCGGTGCACGAAATGGAAGGTCGAGAGTCCGAGCCGCTCGGCGACCGGCGGTCCGCCCGCCATCAGGAAGACGAGGCCCGACACCATCAGCGCGGCCAGCGCCGCCAGCAGCAGGCGGTCGACCGTCCACCACCAGTCGCCGACGAGCGAGCGTTCCGCGCGCGATACCATGATCAAGCCCCCTTGATGGACGTCGGGTCGAGGACGGCCGAGCGAAGCATCGCTCAGGCCCCCTTGTTGAGACGGATGCCGGGCAGGGCCCGGACGAGGTCGCGGAAGTGGTCGCCGCGCCGCTCGAAATTCGGATACTGGTCGTAGGACGCGCAGGCCGGCGACAGCAGCACCACCGCGTCCTCGCCGCCGGACGCGGCCGCATCGGCCGCTGCCGCGGCGACGGCGCGGTCGAGTGTCTCGCAGCGGGCGTGAGGCACCCGGCCGTCCAGGGCCCCGGCGAAGGCGTCGCTCGCGGCGCCGATGAGATAGGCCTTCTCGATCCGTGGGAAGTAGGAGGCGAGCGTCGAGATGCCGCCCTCCTTGGCCTTGCCGCCGAGGATCCAGAAGATCCGCCGGAACGAGGCGAGCGCCTTTTCGGTCGAATCCGCGTTGGTGGCCTTGGAGTCGTTGACGAACAGGATCGGGCCGATCCGCCCGACCTCCTCCATCCGGTGGGCGAGGCCGGGGAAGCTGCGCAGGGCATCCTGGACCCGCGATGCCGGCACGCCCAGGGCCGTGACGGCCGCGATCGCGGCGGCGGCGTTCTGGGCGTTGTGGACGCCGCGCAGGGAGCCGATGCCGGCGAGATCCGCGACGGGCGTGCCACCAGCCTCGTCGACGCGCACGATCGCGGTTCCGTCGCGCATGAAGCCGTCGGCGACGGCGTGCTCCGCCGAGATGCGGATCACCCTGCCGCCGGACGCGATGCGCCGCTGGGCGATCGCCGCGCTCGCCTCGTCGTCGACGCCAACGACCGCGCTGTCGGCCTTCGCGATCAGCCTCTCCTTGATGGCGGCGTAGTTCTCGAAGGTGCCGTGCCGGTCGAGATGGTCGGGCGAGAGGTTGAGATGCACGCCGACGGAGGGATTCAGGGAGGGCGCGAGATCGATCTGGAACGACGAGCACTCGATTACGTGAACGCGGTCGGGGCGCGGCGGCTCCAGCGACAGGATCGCGGTCCCGATGTTGCCGCCCATCTGCACGTCGTGCCCGGTCTCGCGCAGGACGTGGGCCATAAGCGCCGTCGTGGTGGACTTGCCGTTGGTGCCCGTGATCGCGATGAGCGGCGCGCCGGGAGCGACGGCCGCGCGCTCGCGGCAGAAGAGCTCGATGTCGCCGATCACCTCGACGCCGGCCTCACCGGCGAGCTTTGCGGACCAGTGCGGCTCGGGATGGGTGAGCGGCACGCCGGGCGAGAGCAGGAGCGCGTCGAACCCCGACCAGTCGGCGGCGCGCAGGTCCCCGGTCGCAATCCCCTTGGCGCCGGCCTCCTGCATCTTCGCCGGATTGTCGTCGCAGGCGAGCACCTCGGCGCCGCCCGCTTTCAGGGCGAGCGCCGTCACGAGCCCCGAGCCGCCGAGACCGAAGAGGGCGACGCGCTTGCCCGCGAACGAGGTGACGGGAGTCATCCGGATCACCGCAGCTTCAGGGTCGCGAGGCCGACGAGGGCCAGCACCACGGAGATGATCCAGAAGCGGATGACGACCTGCGGCTCCTTCCAGCCCTTCTGCTCGAAATGGTGATGGATGGGCGCCATGCGGAAGACGCGCTTGCCGGTGAGCCTGAAGGAGGCGACCTGGATGATCACCGACATGATCTCGAGCACGAACAGCCCGCCCACGATCGCGAGCACGATCTCGTGCTTGGCCGCCACCGCGACCGTGCCGAGGAGGCCGCCGAGCGCCAGCGAGCCCGTGTCGCCCATGAAGATCTGGGCCGGCGGGGCGTTGAACCACAGGAAGCCGAGTCCCGCCCCGATGAGCGCGCCGCAGATCACCGCGAGTTCGCCGGTGCCGGGCACGAAGTGGATCTGGAGGTAGTTCGAGAAGATCGCGTTGCCCGCGAGATAGGCGATGAAGCCGAAGGTGCCGGCCGCGATCATCACGGGCACGATCGCGAGGCCGTCGAGGCCGTCGGTAATGTTGACCGCGTTGCCCGAGCCCACGATCACGAAGCCGCCGAACACCACGAAGAACCAGCCGAGATCGAACAGGAGCTCCTTCGAGAACGGCAGCGCGAGCTTGTTGGAGAGCGAAGGCGTGGAGATGTAGGCGATCGCGATGCAGGCCAGCCCTGCGATCAGCGCCTCTATGGCGAGCCGCGACCGCCCGGAGAAGCCCTTGTGGGACTGCTTCGTGACCTTGAGATAATCGTCGTAGAAGCCGATCGCGCCGAAGCCCACGGTGACGAACAGCACGACCCAGACGTAGAGATTGGTCAGGTTGGCCCAGAGCAGGGCCGAGACAAGAACGCCCGTGATGATCATCAGCCCGCCCATGGTGGGCGTGCCGCGCTTGGTGAGCAGGTGCGATTGCGGCCCGTCCTCGCGGATCGGCTGGCCCTTGCCCTGCTTGAGGCGCAGCAGCGAGATGATGGCGGGCCCGAACCAGAACACGAACAGGATCGCGGTCGCGGTGGCGCCGCCGGTCCGGAAGGTGATGTAGCGGAAGACGTTGAGGGGGCTCAGGACGTGGCTGAACTCCGCCAGAAAGGTGAGCATCTCTTATCCTTTCAGCGCCTGCGGACCGGCGCCCTGGCCGAACCGGTCCTTCAGGGCCTGGACGATCGGCGTCATGCGGGTTCCCTTCGAACCCTTGATCATCACGGCATCGCCGGGACGGATCTCGCCGCAGATCCGGTCCACGACGTCGGACGACGCCGGCGCATGGACGGCGAGGAGCGCCGAAGGGATGGCCTCGGCCAAGTTCGCCATCAGCGGGCCGACCAGGACCACGAGGTCGGCTTTGCTCGCCAGAACCGATTCGGCAAGCCCCCGGTGCAGTTCCGGGCCCTCGGGCCCGAGTTCGAGCATGTCGCCGAGAACCGCGATCCGCCGTCCGCCGGGCGCCATGTCGAGGGATCCGAGGACGGCGAGCGCGGCCCGCATGGAGGCCGGATTGGCGTTGAAGCTTTCGTCGATCAGGAGCGCCTCGCCACCCGCCACCGGCAGCAGGGTCCGCTCGCCGCGACCGACCGGCGGCTTGAGGTCGGCGAGTGCGCCCATCACCGCGAACGGGTCGGCTCCCAGCGCATGCACCGCCGCGAGAACGCTGAGCGAGTTCATCGCCACGTGGCGGCCGGACGTGCCGATCCGGTAGGTGAGCGGCCGACCGAACACGCGGGCCTCGACGAGGGATCCGTCCGGGCGCAGAACGATCCGCTCGGCGCGGACGTCGGCGCTCTCGTGCTCCCCGAAGGTGACGATCCGCCCGGCGGGCGAGGCGCCCGCATGGGCCTTGAGGCGCTCGAAATAGGGGCTGTCGCGCAGGATCACCGCGGTGCCGCCGGGCTCGAGCCCCGAGAAGATCTCGCCCTTGGCGTCGGCGATGCCCCAGATCGACGGGAAGAACTCGATATGGACCGGCTCCACCGTGGTGACGACCGCCACGTGCGGGCGGACCATGGCGGTGAGCGGTAGGATCTCGCCCGCGTGGTTCATGCCGATCTCGAACACGCCGTAGGCGGAGGCCTGCGGCATCCGGGTCAGCGTCAGCGGCACGCCCCAATGATTGTTGTAGGAGGCGACCGAGGCGTGGGTCTCGCCCTGGCGCGAGAGCACGAGGCGAAGCGCCTCCTTGGTGCCGGTCTTGCCGACCGAGCCCGTCACCGCGACGATGCGGGCGTCCGTGCGGGCCCGGGCCGCGATTCCGGTGCGGCGCATGGCGTCGAGCACGTCGGGCACGATCACGAGGGGCCCCGAACCCTCGAACTCTGCCGCCCGCTCCTCGGCCACCACGGCGACCGCGCCCTTATCGAGGGCGGCGCGCACGAAATCGTGCCCGTCCCGCGCATCGCCCTTGATCGCGAAGAAGAGGTCGCCCGGCTCCAGGGTGCGCGTGTCGATGGAGGCGCCCGTGGCTCCCGCGAAAGCGCCCGCGATGCGCCCGCCGGTGGCCTCGGCCACCGCATCGGCCGTCCATAGGGGCGCCGCCGCGCCCGGATTCGGCTGTGCCGTCATTCCTGCTTCCCCGCCTGCCGCGCCGCGATGGCGGCCCGGACCTCCTCGTGGTCCGAGAAGGGATAGGTGCGGTCGCCGATCGTCTGGCCGGTCTCGTGGCCCTTGCCTGCAACGACCAAAACGTCGCCGGGTTTCAGTTCGGAAACGGCAATCCGGATGGCCTCTGCGCGATTTCCGACCTCCCGTGCCCCTTTTGCACCACTCAGCACCTCGGCCCGGATCGCGGCGGGGTCCTCCGAGCGGGGGTTGTCGTCGGTCACGATGGCGAGGTCGGCCTTCTCGACCGCGATCTGCCCCATGAGCGGGCGCTTGCCGCGGTCGCGGTCGCCGCCGCAGCCGAAGACGCAGACGAGCCGGCCCGGCGTGAAGGGCCGCAGCGCGTCGAGCATGTTGGCGAGCGCGTCGGGCTTGTGGGCGTAGTCCACGATGCAGAGCGCGCCCCCAACCTCGCCGACCCGCTCCAGGCGCCCCGAGACCCCCTTGAGTCCGGCGAGCGCCGCGAGCGTCGCCTCCGCGGCCCCCTCCCCCTCGACCGCGAGCACGAGGCCGGCCGCGAGCAGAGCGTTCTCGACCTGGAAGGCGCCGAGCAGCGGCAGGTCCACGGCGATGCGGCGCCCGAAGGCCTCGACCGCGAGGTGCTGGCTGAAGCCCTCCGAGCGCGCCTCGACGAGACGGACCGTCCCGCCGGCTCGGCCCGTGGTCAGGAGCGGCACGCCCCGGCGGCCGGCCGCCGCCATGAAGGCGTCGGCAAAGGGCCCGTCGGCATTGACGACGGCAGGCGCCCCGTCCGGGAGCAGGGTTTCGAACAGGCGAAGCTTGGCCGCGGCATAGGCCTCGGTGGTGCCGTGATAATCGAGGTGGTCGCGCCCGAGATTGGTGAAGCCGGCCGCGGACAGGCGCACCCCGTCGAGGCGGCGCTGCTCGATCCCGTGCGAGGACGCCTCCATGGCGAGCCGGGCGATCCCGTCGCCGGCAAGGCGGTCGAGGGTCTCGTGGAGCGAGATCGGGTCCGGGGTCGTGAGCGAGCCGTAAGCCGCCCCGCCCGAGGTGATGACCCCGAGCGTCCCGAGGCTCGCGGAGGAATGCCCGAGGCCTGCGAAAATCTGGCGGCAGAAATCCGCGACCGAGCTCTTGCCGCTCGTCCCCGTGACCGCGACTACCCGCTCGGGCTGCCTCGGATGAAGCCGCGCCGCCGCCAGCGCCAGCGCCCGGCGCACGTCGGCGACTTGGACGTAAGCCGTGCCGACCGGGACAGCCGCCGGGCGGCCGCCCTCCCCCACCAGAGCGGCCGCGCCGGCCGCGAGCGCCTGGGGCGCGAAGCTCATCCCGTCGGCCTTCGTGCCCGGCACGGCTACGAACACGCCGCCGGGCACGACCTTGCGGCTGTCGGAGGCGAGCCCCGCAACGGCGACCGAGGCGTCGGGGGTGCCGAGCGCCTCGGGGAAGAGATCGGCCAGGGTTCGGCTCGTCTGCGTCATCTCACCTCTCGTCCGGGAGACCGGGAGGTCTCCCGGGTGGTCCCTCACTTGCTCACGCCCCAGGCGCCGAGCCGCGACATCAGCGGGAAGGGCTGCTGCGGGCGCTCGAACCGCGGCGGGATCCCGAGGATCGGTGCCACGCGCTCGATCACGTTCCCGGTCACGGGGCCGGCGTTCCAGCCCGCGGTCGCGAAGCCGTAGGTGCCCGGAACCGCCTGGGGCTCGTCCATGATGGTCAGGAACACGTAGCGCGGCTTGTCGGCCGGGACCACTGCCGTGAAGGTCGTGAAGTTGCGGTTCTTGGCGTAGCGCCCGTTGATGACCTTCTCGGCCGTGCCGGTCTTGCCGCCCACGAAATAGCCCGCGATGGCGGCCGTCGACGCGGATCCCTCGGGATGGGAGGCGTTGAGGCGCAGGACGTAGCGCATCGCTTCGCTGGTCTCGGGCTTGATGACTTGCGTGGCGAGCTGGCGGGCGGCCTCCTCGCCCCGCTTGAGGAAGGTTGGCGGGATCATGGCGCCGCCGTTGACGAGCGCCGCCACGGCCGAGAGCGCCTGCAGGGGCGCGACCGCGAGGCCATGGCCGAAGGCGATCGTCACCGTGTTGAGCTCGCCCCAGCGCGGCGGGATGATGGGCTCCGCGTTCTCGGGCAGTTCCGTCTTGAGTCGGTCGAGCTGGCCCATCTTGCGCAGGAAGGCCTTGTGGCCCTCGACGCCGATGCCGAGCGCCATGCGCGCGGTGCCGATGTTGGAGGAATGGATGAACACCTCCGGGACGGTCAGCACCCGGTGGGTCGCGTGGTAGTCCCCGATGGTGAACTTGCCGTAGCGCAGGCCCGAGCGCGCATCGAGCGAGGAATTGATCGTGAAGCGCCCCGAATCCAGCGCCATCGCGGTCGTGAGCGCCTTGAAGGTCGAGCCCATTTCGAACACGCCGACGTTGATGCGGTTGATCCGGTCCTTCTCGAGGGCGTCGACGGGGTTGTTGGGATCGTAGTCGGGCAGCGACACGAGCGAGATGATCTCGCCGGTGTTCACGTCCATGACGGCGCCGGCCGCGGCCTTGGCCTTGTACTTCTCCATCCCCTTCTCGAGCTCGTTGCGAAGCGCGTGCTGGACACGCAGGTCGATGGAGAGCTGGACGGGCTTGAGGTCGGCGGCCGAGAACGAGAACCCGGCGCCGTTCAGGTCCTGCAGACCCTGCCCGTCGATGTACTTCTCGATGCCCGCGATGCCGACATTGTCGATATTGGCGAAGCCGAGCACGTGGGCGGCCGCGTGGGCGTTCGGGTAGACCCGCTTGTTCTCCGGCAGGAAACCGACGCCGGGGATGCCGAGGCGGTGCACTTCCGCCTGCTGGCGCGGGGTGATCTCGCGCTTGACCCAGACGAAGCCCTTCTTGGTGCCGAGCTTCTCGCGCAGATCCCTCGCGTCGAGGTCGGGCAGGACCGCGGTGAGGAGCTCCACCGCCTCGTCCTTGTCGATGATGTTGCGCGGCTCGGCGAAGACCGAGACGGTCTTCACGTCGGTCGCCAGCACCTCACCGTTGCGGTCGACGATGTCGGGCCGGGCGGCGGAGATTTCGGACGAGGCGGCGCGGCGCACGGTGCCGTCCTCGTCCTTGACGACCGCCAGCATCACGAGCCGGCCTCCGATCAGGGTGAACAGGCCGGCGAACACGATCGAGACGAGGCCGACGCGCGCGATGCTCTTGTCGACGCGCAGGCGGAACAGCTCGCGCAGGAGACCGAGCACGCCGGGCTTGCCGGCGGGGTCTTGGGACGGCTGCGAGGGCTCGGGCAGGAACGCGAGGGGCACGGGGATCACCGTTTCGGGGTTTGCGTGCTGGGGGAGCGGGCGTCGTCCTGGCCGCGGCCCTTCGGGGTTTCGGTCCCGAGCAGCGCCTCGAGCTTGCGGCCGATCGTGTCCTCCCGCGGGGGGCGGTTCGGCAGGTCGGAGAGACGGGCGAGCTGGTTGACGCTGATGGGCTGGAGGTCGAGGTGGCTCTCGACCGCAGCCTGCAGGCGGTCCGGCCGGTTGAGGAGCTGCCACTCGGCCTTGAGGACCGCGATCACCTCGCGCTCCCGATGCACCTTCGCCTTCAGCTTCGCGACCTGCTCGGCGTGATAGAGCGTCTCGTACTTGATCGAGTAGGCGTAGCCTGCCGAGCCGACGAGCGCCGAAATCGCCGCGATATGGACAAACCGGATCACCGGGGCGCTCCTTCAGGATTCCAGGCCTTAGGACGTCTGGCCGCTGCAGCGACGGAGAAGCGCATCACCGCCGCCCTCCCCTGCGCTCCGCCGTGCGTGGCAGCTCGGCGAGCATCATGAGCGTGTTCAACGGCTCCTGCGCGGGCGCTTCGGTGCGCTCGCCCGCCCGCAGCTTCGCGGAGCGCGAGCGCGGGTTGCGCGCGACCTCCGCATCGCCCGGCACCACGGGGCCGCGGGTGACGGCCCGGAGGCTCGGGGCGTCGGCGGATGCCGTTGGCAGGTGGCGCGAGCCGCCGCCGGCGCGGCCAGTGCGGGCCGCGAAGAACTGCTTCACGATCCGGTCCTCGAGGGAATGGAAGGTCACGACGACGAGCCGTCCGCCGGGCCGCAGCACGCGCTCGGCGGCGTGCAGCGCGCGCACCAGCTCGCCGAGTTCGTCGTTGACCGCGATGCGGAGCGCCTGGAACACGCGCGTCGCCGGATGGAAGCCGGGCTCGGCCCGGATCAGGCCCGCGACGAGGTCGGCGAGCTGGCGCGTCGTCTCGAACGGCTCCTTCCGGCGCGCCTCGACGATCGCGCGGGCGACAGCGCGGGCCCGGCGCTCCTCGCCGTAATGGTAGAAGATGTCGGCGAGCTCCGCTTCCGGAGCGTCGTTCACGATGTCGGCGGCGCTCGATCCCGCGCGCTCCATGCGCATGTCGAGGGGGCCGTCCTGGCGGAACGAGAAGCCGCGCTCCGCCTCGTCGATCTGCATGGACGAAACGCCGATGTCGAGGACGACGCCGTCGACGGGCCCCGCCGTCTCGGCCGCAACGATGGTCTCGAGATCGCCGAACCGGCCCGGCACGAGCGCGAGGCGCCCGCCGCTCGCCGCCACGAGCGCCGCACCCGCCGCGATGGCGGTCGGGTCGCGGTCGATCGCGACCACGCGGTTTTCGGGATGGATGTCGAGAATGGCGTGGCTGTAGCCGCCGGCCCCGAAGGTGCCGTCGACGAAGGTGCCGCCGCGCGCGGCGTCGAGCGCCTCGCAGACTTCCCCCAGGAGCACGGGAACGTGACGGGTCGGTCCGCCAGCGGCTCCGGCCTGGCCGTCGCCGCGACCCGTCATCGCTCCCGCGCTCCTGGCGGGCTTTCGTACGGTCCGTGTGGTTCCATGATCCGGTGTCCGATTCCGCGCTTGAGGTCCCTGACCTTCGCGCGCGCCTCCTCCAGATGCGCGCGAAAGCGGTTCGGCTCCCAGATCTGAAACTTGCGGCCGAGGCCCACGAACGTCACCGCGTCCGCGATCCCGGCATGGACCTTCACCGTGTCCGTGAGGATGACTCTCCCCTCCGGATCGACCTTCAGGATCTCGCTGGTTCCGAACAACGCCGTCGACAGCTGATCCCGCTCGTCCGAATAGGGCGACAGCGTCGATAGAAACGCATCGATTTCGTTCAGAAGCCCGTGCCCTCCGGCGTCCAGCGCCGGCGCGTCGAGCGCCGGATGGACGTAGAGGCCCTCGAACCCGTCCCGGGCGAGAACCGCCCGGAACGATGCGGGAATCGAGACCCGGCCCTTCGTGTCCAACCGGTTGGTGAAATTGGACACGAAGCGGTCCATGACCCCGCGCGCTTCCGAATGCCTGCCCCCCGGCGGTGTTGACCCCGCCGTCACCCCTCCCCGACGTGCACACCTCTCCCATGCAGGCGAAGGCAAGGCCGCTTGCGCGACCCTCGATCGCCGGCTCGGAAGGCGCCGTAGACGGGATGATTTGGGATATCATGGGACAGTATGGGCGTCAACGATACGGCTAAGGTTAACCAGCCCTTTTCGGGCTCCGGGCATCAGAGAACCTTTAGGTTAACGAACCGTAAGAGCCGCCCGGATTTGCACAGGGCGGAGGACGGTTCCGAACGGATACGAAGGGGAGGCCGCGGGCCTGTGGGCGCGGCGCGAGAGAGGGTGTCAGCCGGCCTGTAAGCCGGGTTCTGTAGGGCCCGAAGCAGAGCTTCGGACGTGGCGGCCATTCCTCTGGGACGGCCGTTGCCGGCCGCCTCTAGCAACCAACCCGGACGACGGCCTGGAAACCGGCCTGGCGCCGCGGGGGCGCCGTGTCGTCCCTATTCGGTTTTGCTCCTGGTGGGGTTTACCGTGCCGTCCGCGTTGCCGCGTCCGCGGTGCGCTCTTACCGCACCCTTTCACCCTTACCGCCGGGCAAGCCCGGCGGCGGTCTGCTTTCTGTGGCACTGTCCCTGGGGTCGCCCCCGCCGGACGTTATCCGGCACCGTGCTTCCATGGAGCCCGGACTTTCCTCTCCGGGTCGAAACCCGAAGCGGCCGCCCGGCCGGCTGACGGGCGCGATGTGGGCCTGACCAGCCCCTGTCGTCAAGGCGGCCCTTCGGCGCGGGCGGCCGCGCCACTGAGTGCTCCCGACGATGGTCCTGACCCGGGGCGGGGCGGCCGCGCGCCACTGTATAGTCGCGATGACGGTCCTGATCCGGCGGGGCGGCTGCGCGTCACTGCGCGCTGGCGATGATGGTCTTGACCCGCCCGCAATAGGATCGCGCCGCGCGCGTCATCGACCGGGCCCGCAGGCCCGCCTGATAGCGCAGGATCGTGCCGCAGGTGTCGCCTTCGGCGAGCGCGTAGGCGCGGGCCAGGTACTTCAGGCCGTAGCGGAGGTTGGTCTCCGGGTCGAGGAGCCCCGCGGCGCTCCCCTGGTAGCCCAGCGACTGGGCCGTGCGGGTGTTGATCTGGGTGAGCCCGACATTGGGCCCGTTGCGAGCGCCGGCGCTGTAGCGGCTCTCGATGCGGATCACCGCGTCGGCGAGATCGAAGGGCACGCCGGCCTCGGCGGCGTGATGCTCGACGAGCGCGCGCAGGGCGGCGGCGCGGGTGGCATCCTGAGCCGTCCGGTCGAGCTTGCGCGAGCGGCGCCGGGGTGAGGCCGCCTCGTCCGGAACCTCCACCTCGACGACCTCGGCCGGCGCCTCAGGAGCCTCCGCGGCGGGCTGCACCGAGGCGGCTGCCGCAGGGGGCTCGGCAGGCGCTTCGGCCGGGGGCTCGGGCGGGATTTCGGGTGAAGCCTTCGCGGCCTTTGCCGCCCGGGAGCGGGACGCGGGCCTGGCGGGCTTCGGCTCGTCCGGCGCCCCGCTGATCTCGACGGCAGGCTCGGGCGCGGCGGGAACCGCATGATGGACCTCCTCGATCGGGACCACGGAGGCTTCACCGCCCTCCGCACGCGCCGCGGTCGCCAGAGCGATCACGGCCGTCGCCGCACCGGCAACCGCAAGGCTGCGAAGGAAGAGGTGCAAGTTCATGCGGCGTGCGCTCCAGCAAAGCTCCGGAAAGGGGCGGCGGCAGGTGGTGGCGCAATGCGGCGAAGATGTGGCTGCATTCCAGTCGAACTCCTGCCCGGGCGTGGCGAAAACTTGGCCGGATCAGGCTTTGCGTTGCGGTCAGCGTTCGAATTGTCGCATGGCCCCAACAGGTGTTTTCATGCCGTTGCGGAAGATCGTGTCGGCCTTGCCGCGGTGGTGGCGGTGTTGGCGATTCGCAGGGCCCGAGCTAGGCTGTGGAGAGGCCTGCAAAAGGCCCGTTGCCGGGGGGATGCCATGAAACGAGCTATGCTTGCCTGGGGGGCCGGAGCGATCGCGCTGTCGCTCGGCGCCTGCACCACGCCCGCCGAGCGCGCCGCCGGCGGTGCAGCGATCGGGAGCCTGACGGGAGCGGCCGTCGGCGCCGCCGCCACCGGACGCGCGGGCGGAGCCCTGGCGGGTGCGGCGGCGGGCGCCGCGAGCGGCGCGGTGGTCGGAGCCGCGACGGCGCCTCCGCCGCCTGTGACGGCCGCGCAGTGCCCCTACGGGACCTACAGCGACGCGGCCGGCAACCTCTACTGCCGCTGAGAGCCGGCTTCTGCGGGTTTCCGGACGGGACCGGCGCACGGGGACTTTTCACGGTGACCCGGATGCGACTACCACGGTCGGCATGACACATTCGATTTGGGGCAAGCTCGGCGGGGCCGGGATCGGACTGGCGCTCGGCGGGCCGATCGGGGCGCTGCTCGGCGGCATGGCAGGCCATGTCCTCGTCGACCGCGAGGGGGCGCTGTTCGGCCCGGCCCCGCGCGACCTCGTCTTCACCACCGGGCTCGTGGCGCTCGCGGCCAAGATGGCGAAGTCCGACGGCGTGGTGGTGCGCCACGAGGTCGAGGCCTTCGAGCGCATCGTCGAGGTGCCGGATTCCGAGCACGCCCGGGTCAAGTCCCTGTTCGACCTCGCCAAGGGCACGACCGACGGCTACGAGGCGTATGCCCGCCAGATCGCGGAACTCCTGCGCGACGAGCCCCACCTGCTCGAGGACGTGCTCGACGGCCTGTTCCATATCGCCAAGGCCGACGGCGCCGTACACGAGGCGGAATTCGCCTACCTGCAATCCGTCGCGACGATCTTCGGCATCGAAGGCAAGGACTTCGACCGCATCTCGGCGCGCCACGTGCGCCGCGCCGACGACCCCTATCTCATCCTCGGCGCCGACCGCGCCATGAGCGACGCCGATCTCAAGCGGCACTACCGGCGGCTCGTCGCCGAGAATCATCCCGACCGCGAGATCGCCCGCGGCCTGCCGCCTGAAGCTGTCGGCATCGCGACCCAAAGGCTCGCCGTCATCAACGCCGCCTGGGAGCAGGTCGCGGCCGAGCGGGGGATCAGGTGACGACCATGCGGGCCGGAAGCGGACGATGAGCGCGTGTCTCGGGCCGATGGGCGGTCGGAATCGGGTCGGGAGGCCGCCGCCATGAGCGAGCGCCTCACGCCGGAGAGCTCGGTCGCCGCCAAGGTGTTCCCCTCCCCCAATCATGGGGAGCGCAAGGACGGGCGCCGACCCGACATGGTGATCCTGCACTACACGGGGCTGGCCGCCGAGGGCGAGGCGCTGCAATGGCTCTGCAACCCGATCTCGCAGGTCTCAGCCCATTACTTCGTGTTCGAGAACGGCCAGGTGCTCCAGCTCGTGCCGGAGGCGCGCCGGGCCTGGCATGCGGGCGTGTCCGCCTGGGACCAGGACCGCGACGTCAATTCCTGCTCGATCGGAATCGAGATCGCCAATCCCGGCCATCCCGGCGGCCTGCCGCCCTATCCCGAGGCCCAGGTCGAGGCCGTGACCGCGCTCGCCGGCGACATCGTCCGGCGCTGGGGCATCCGCCCCGACCGGGTGCTCGGCCATTCCGACGTGGCGCCGGGGCGCAAGGTCGATCCGGGCGAGCGCTTCCCCTGGGAGCGCCTGCACGGGGCAGGCGTCGGCCACTGGACGCGGCCCGCGCCGATCCGCGACGGGCGCTTCTTCAGCCGCGGCGACCGCGGCATGCCCGTGGAGGCGCTCCAGGCGATGCTCGCCATGTACGGCTACGCGTTGCGCATCACCGGGATCTTCGACGAGGACACCGAGAAGGTCGTGGCGGCGTTCCAGCGCCATTTCCGGCCGGAGCGGGTCGACGGGGTCGCGGACGCCTCCACGATCACCACCCTGCGCGACCTCATCGCGGCGCGGCCGGGGCCATAGAACGCAGGCGGGCCGCGGAGCGCGATGGAGTCCACGTCTCTAGGACGACCCAGGCTGCGGAACGCGGCGAGGCCTGCGACCGCATGACAAAGAGTTCACTCGTCCCGCTCCGCCAATTCAGCCACAATCGACCTTGAGAGATTGCGGTCTCTCGCAGGGATGGACGGGATCCGGTGCGCCGCGTGTGGCTGATGGGTGGTGTGGTGCTGGCGCTCGCCGGCGCGGCCGCGGCTGTCGCGGTCGATCCCGCCCTCAATCCCTGGAGCGCCGGATCGGCGGAGGCGCCCTACCGCACCGCGCTTGTCGACCGCGGCCCGCTCACCGCGAGCGTGCGCGCGACCGGAACGCTGAGCGCCGTAACCACCGTGCTCGTCGGCTCGCAGCTCTCCGGCCAGGTGATCGAGATCGCGGCCGACTACAACAGCCCCGTGAAGGCCGGCCAGGTGGTGGCGCGCCTCAACCCCGAGACGCTGCATGCGCGCCGGGACGCTGCCCGCGCCGATCTCGCCCAGGCCCGCGCCGACCTCGCCATGCGGCGCGCCCAGGGCGACAAGGCGCGCGCGCTCCTCGCCCGCGCCGAGGCATCCGGCCAGGACCTCCTCGCCCAGCGCGACCGTGCCCGCGCTCTCCTCGCAGAGGCGCAGCGCAACCTCGACCGCCAGGCGGAACTCCACGCCCGCGCGGTCGGGACCCAGAACGCCCTCGACCAAGCCCGCACCCAGCTCGAGATCCAGCGCGCCGCGCTCGCCTCGGCGGAGGCGCAGATCGCCTCGAACGCGGCGGAAGCCGTGGGCCTCAAGGCCGACATCGCGCTCTCCGAAAGCCAGATCCTCGCCGCCGAGGCCGTGATCCAGCAGCGCGAGGCCAAGACCCGCGAGATCGACATCGACCTCGCCCGGACGGAGATCCGCGCGCCCGTCGACGGCGTCGTGGTGAAGCGCGAGGTCGAGCTCGGCCAGACCGTAGCGGCCTCCCTCTCGTCCCCGACGCTCTTCACCATCGCCCAGGACCTGCGCGAGATCGACATCTACGCCAACATCGACGAGGCCGACGTCGGGCGGCTGAAGGCTGGCCAGAGCGTCACCTTCACGGTCGGGGCCTACCCGAACCGCAGCTTCGCGGGCAATGTCCGGATGGTGCGGCTCGGCGCCCAGACGGTGCAGAATGTCGTGACCTACACGGCGGTGATCGGCGTCGACAACGACGACATGGCGCTCCTGCCCGGCATGACCGCGAACCTCCAGATCGTCACCGACGAGCGCCCCAACGCACTGCGGGTCGCGAATGCGGCGCTCCGCTTCCGCCCGCCCGCGGGCGTGGCGCTGCCGCCGGCCGCGCCGATCCCGTTCGCGGAGCGGGCCGTCGCGGCGCCGGCGCCGGACGACAACCCGTTCCCGGCCCGCGGCGCGCGCAGCCGCGCGGCGGGCGACCTGCGGGACCGCATCACGGACGAGATCCGCCCGACGCCGGAGCAGGCCGCCGCCATCGACCGCATCCTCGCCGAGGCGCGCGAGACCCGTCCGCGGCGGGAGCCCGGCCTGACCGACGAGGAGAGGCGTTCCGCCCAGCGCCAAGCCCGCCAAGACCTGCAGCGGCGGATCGCGGCCGCCCTCGACCCGGAGCGGCGCTCGCGCTTCGAGGCCATGGTCGCGGGAGGGCGCCGCGGCGGGCGGGCGGAGGCCGCGGAGGCCGGAACCCCGGGCCGCGTCTACAGGCTCGACGCCGCCGGGCGCCCTCAGGCGGTCGCGGTGCGGCTCGGGATCACGGACGGGAGCACGACGGAGCTCGTCGCGGGCGATCTCCCGGAGGGCACGGCGCTCGTGATCGGCGGCGGACCGCGCGGCCCCGCCGCTCAGCCCGTCGAACCCGGCACCGCCTCGCCGGCCCAGCGCTCGCGCGGGCCGCGGCTGTTCTAGGAGTCACGCGCATGGCGCTCGTCGAAATCCGCCCCGGGGGGGCCGCGGTCCCGCCCGGCCTGCGGCGCTAGGAGCGCAACCGGTGGCGCTCATCGAGACCCAGGACCTCACCCGGATCTACGACCTCGACGGCGGCCGGGTCGTCGCGCTCGATCGTGTGTCGCTCACGGTCGAGGCCGGGGCGTTCGTGGCCGTCATGGGGCCCTCGGGCTCTGGCAAGTCCACCTTCATGAACATCGTGGGCTGCCTCGACCGGCCGACGGGCGGGCGCTACCGCCTCGCGGGCCACGCGGTCGAGAGCCTCGGCCCCGACGGGCTCGCCACTTTGCGCAACCGCGAGATCGGCTTCGTCTTCCAGCAGTTCAACCTCCTGCCCCGCGTCGATGCCCTCGCGAACGTGGAACTGCCCATGGTCTATGCGGGCGTGGCGCGGCGCGAGCGGCGGCAGCGGGCGCTCGCCGCGCTCGAGCGGGTGGGCTTGGCCGACCGGGCCCACCACCGCCCGATGCAGCTCTCCGGCGGGCAGCAGCAGCGCGTCGCGATCGCCCGCGCTATCGTGAACGCCCCGAGCCTGCTGCTTGCCGACGAGCCCACGGGAGCGCTCGACAGCCGCACCGCCGAAGAAATCCTGGCCCTGTTCCAGGCTCTCAACCGCGACGGCGCCACGATCGTGCTCGTCACCCACGACGCCGACGTCGCCCGCCACGCCGGACGCCTCGTGCGCTTCCGCGACGGGCATCTGATCGAGGACGTCCGCCAGGTGCCGCTCGACGCGCGGGACGCGCTCCGGGAGCGGGCGGCGTGAGATTAACGGAGGCCATCCGCTCCGCGCTCTCGGCCATTGCGGCCAATGCCCTGCGCTCGCTCCTCACCATGCTCGGCATCGTGATCGGGGTCGCGGCGGTGATCGCCATGGTGGCGATCGGGTCCGGGGCGCGCAATCTCGTCGACCGGCAGATCCGCTCGCTCGGCGCCAATCTCGCGATCGTCTCGCCCGGCAACGTCACGCAAGGGGGCGCGCGGCTCGGCGCGGGCGCGGCCTCGACCCTCACCGACGAGGACGCGAACGCGATCCGGGACGAGATCGAGGGCGTGGTCGCGGCGGCGCCGTTCGTGAACGGACGGGCGCAGATCGTGGTGGGCGCCGTGAACTGGAACACCAACGTCTACGGAGTCGACCTCGACTGGTTCGCGGCGCGCGAATGGGAGGTCGCGGAAGGGCGCGGCTTCGATCCGGAGGAACTGCGCCGGGGCGACATCGTCGCGATTCTCGGCCTGACGGTGGCGCGCCGGCTGTTCGGCGAGGACGACCCGCTGGACCGGACCATTCGGGTCCGAAACGTGCCATTCCGGGTCATCGGGACCATGGCGGCCAAGGGCCAGTCGGCCTTCGGGCAGGACCAGGACGACGCCATCTTCGTGCCGCTCGAAGCCGGACGGCGGCGGGTGATCGGCCGCAACTACGCCAAGGATCGTTCGGTCATGTCGGTCTTCGTGAAGTTCGAGCGCGAGGCCGACATCGCGCCCGGCATCGAGCGCACCGGCGCGCTCCTGCGCCAGCGCCACGGGCTGTCGCCCGACCAGGAGGATGATTTCTCGATCCGCAACCTGACCGAGATCGCCAACACGGCCGGCGCCGCGGCGGGCACGCTGGCGCTCCTGGTGGCGGGGGTCGCGGGCGTGTCGCTCCTCGTCGGCGGGATCGGGATCATGAACATCATGCTGGTCTCGGTCACCGAGCGCACGCGGGAGATCGGGCTGCGGCTCGCCGTCGGGGCGCGCCCGCGGGACATCCGCGCCCAGTTCCTGATCGAGGCGGCGGCGCTGTCCACGCTCGGGGGCGCGGTCGGGGTGATGCTCGGGGTCGGGGCCGCCCACGCCATCGCGCGCCTCGCCGGCTGGCCCTCGCTCGTCTCCGTGGACGCCATCCTGCTCGCGGTGGGCTTCTCGGCGCTGGTCGGCGTGTTCTTCGGGTTCTATCCCGCGCAGAGGGCCGCGAGGCTCGACCCGATCGAAGCGCTGCGGCGGGAGTAGCCCCCTGTCCCCGCCCGCGGGTCGAGGGAGCGTGTTGCGACGATGCAAGCACGTCTGCCCCCGCGCCCTGCTCGGGCCGGGGCTGCTTTCGTCTCCTGACCTCCTCGTGCGAGGGAGAGCGGGAGGCGTGCGATCCCGGCTCCCGGGCAGGAGCCGGCGGTGGAAGGTGGAGGCCCGCCCGGGAGCAGGACCCCACGCCTCCCGCTGGCCAGGGCTCGTCGGCGCTC
>JAESGR010000131.1_pt1 | contig 125513 bp, 117 predicted proteins | sample 9269771 | NCBI WGS metagenome assembly JAESGR01 (sample SAMN15739572, study PRJNA653492) | algae metagenome | isolation source: Chroococcus sp. CMT-3BRIN-NPC107 and co-occurring heterotrophs from well... | place: USA: Clark Mountains Wilderness, California | collected 2010-04-18
GCGCCGGCTGGTAGACCCGGCCGAGCTCGGTCGCGTCCGGATAGACATGAACGAGCGTCTGCTGCGGGTTGGGGATGTCGAAGAGCGTGTAGGAGGAGGACGGCATCTCCGACATGCGCCCGCCGACCAACAGAATGAGGTCAGCGCCCTTCACCCGATCCGTCATCTTCGGGCCGGGATTGATGCCGACATCGCCCGCATAGTTCGGATGCTCGGCCGGGAAGAGCTGGGCGCGGCGGAAGGAGGTCGCGACCGGCAGCGCGAAACGCTCGGAGAAGCGGACCATCCCGTCCCGCGCCGCTTGCGTCCAACGCGAGCCGCCGAGGATGACGAGGGGCTTCTTCGCGCCCCCGAGCAGGCGCTCGAGCTCGTCCATGGCGGCAGGCGCCGGCCAGGGCTCGACAGGCTCGACCCGCGGCGCGTCCGCCACCGTCGCGGTCTCGACCAGCATGTCCTCGGGCAGCGCGATCACGACCGGTCCGGGCCGGCCCTGCATGGCGACGCGAAAGGCGCGCGCGACGATCTCGGGAATGCGCTCCACCTGGTCGATCTCGGTCGCCCATTTCGCGACCGTGCCGAAGACGGCGCGGTAATCGAGCTCCTGGAAGGCCTCGCGCTCGCGCATGGAGCGGTCGATCTGGCCGACGAACACGATGAGCGGGGTCGAATCCTGCTTGGCGATGTGAATGCCGGGGCTGGCATTGGTCGCGCCCGGTCCGCGGGTGACGAAGACGATGCCGGGCCGGCCGGTCAGCTTGCCCTGCGCCTCGGCCATCATGGCGGCGCCGCCCTCGTTTCGGCAGACCAGGACGTCGATGGCGGCATCGTGCAGGGCGTCGAGCACGGCGAGATAGCTCTCGCCCGGCACGCAGCTGGCGCGGTCCACGCCCTGCGCGAGAAGCTGGTCGACCAGGATGCGCCCGCCTGTCCGTGCTTGGCCTGAACTCATCCCGCTCTCGCCCCCCTAAGCCGTCGCGCCGGGCCTTCAGGCCCGCTGCCTCTTCCATCCCACAAGCCGCATGCGCCAAGTCTGCCAGCTACTCAGCCGGTCGATTCTGCCGTCTGGAGCGTCGCTCAGCTTCAACTGCGGCGAGGTCGCGACAGGACTGATATTTGCGACCACCCCGAGCAGCAGAACGAATCCGTAGGCCCTGCGCACTTTCGCCACGGCATCAACGCTTTCTCGCGCCTGCGACCTCCTCGTCCCAGCGCCGGAAGGCCTGGACCATGAGGTTCGGCTCCAGCGGGGCCTCGAACGGGGCCTCGTTCGCGCCGGCTCCGGTCAGCGACGCGGCGGCAACCCCGCCGACGACGCTGCGGCGGTTGAGCGTGAATGACATGAACATCCTTCCTGATGAACATGGCGCCACAACGCGGAGCTGATCGTGAAACGCGGGCCTATTGGCCGACCGAGATGCCGAGCGTGTTGACGACCTCGCGCCATTTCTGCCGCTCGCCAGCGATAAAGGCCGCGAAGGCGTCGGGGTTCGAGGGCGCCGGCACCGAGGCGAGTTCGCGGCTGCGCTTCGCGAGTTCCGGCGAGGTCATGATCTCGCGGACATCCGCCGCCAGCTTGTCGATGACCGCGCGCGGCGTGCCCTTCGGAGCCCAAATGCCGTTCCACGAGGTCGCGTCGAAGCCGGGGATCGTTTCGGCGATGGCCGGCACGTCGGGCGCGACCGGGTCGCGCTGCGGGCCGGTGACCGCGATGGCGCGGATCGCGCCGCCCCGGGCCTGCGGCCAGGCGACCGTCATGTTGTCGAAGGCGAGATCGACATGGCCGCCGAGGAGGCCGTTCATGATGTCGCTCGAGCTGCGAAAGGGAACATGCGTCAGCTTGATGCCGGTCTTCATCTGGAAGAGTTCGGCCGTGAGATGCTGGGAGGTGCCGACGCCGGATGAGGCGACGTTCAGGCCGCTATGCGCTCTCGCATAGTCGACAAATTCCGCGACCGTCTTGGCCGGGATCTTGGGGTTCACGACGAGGAGGTTCGGCAGCGTCGCGATCCCGCTGATCGGCTCGAAGTCCTTCTCCGCGTCATAGGGCAGGTTCTTGTAGAGATACGGGTTGATCGCGTGCGTGCTGACCGTCCCGACAAGGAGGGTGTGGCCGTCGGCAGCCGCCTTGGCCACGACACCCGTGCCGACATTGCCGCCGGCCCCCGGGCGGTTCTCGATGATGAAGGGCTTGCCGTACTTGGCCTGGAGACGCTCCGCGATCAGGCGTGCGAAGATGTCGGTCGTGCCGCCTGCCCCGAAGGGTACGACGACCGTCACCTGCCGTTGCGGCCAGGCCCCCGAATCCTGCGCGGCGGCCCCGGCGACAAGCCCAAGCCAGGCAAGGACGGCAACGATCAAACGGCTCAAAGACACCTCCCTGAATGAACTGGCGCCTTGAGGCGCCTTGCCAACGACGCTAGACCATCGAACAAATCTTGACAACTTCGGATGACCGAGAACAAGTTGGCGGCATGAGCACCGGGGCTGCGAACACGGGCGGGACGGCGGCCTCCGGGACGGCGAAAGCGGCCCGCGCCCCGCTCCCGTCGGCGACGGCCCCCGCCCGGATGGGCGAGGAGCCGCGGCTCAGCACCTATGTCTATGAGCGGATCTTCGAGATGATCGTCTCGGGAGAATGTCCTGAGCATTCCCGCCTGCCGTCCGAAAGCGAGCTGTCGCGCCGCCTCGGCGCCTCGCGGCCGGTGGTCCGCGACGCTCTGGCGCGCCTGCGCGACGACGGTATGATCGTCTCGCGCCAGGGCAGCGGCAGCTTCGTCCGGCGTCGGCCGGATGCCGCGATGCTGCGCTTCGTGCCCGTCGCCTCCGTCGCGGATATTCAGCGCTGCTACGAGTTCCGCATCGCGCTCGAGGGCGCTGCGGCCGCGCTCGCGGCCGAGCGGCGGAGCGATGCCGATCTGGCTGAGCTCGACGCGGCGCTTGCCGAGCTCGAATCCTGCATCGGGGAGGGGCGGCTCGGGGTCGAGGCGGATGCGCGCTTCCACGCCGCGGTCGCCGCGGCGAGCCACAATCCCTTCCACCTTTCGGTCCAGCGCTCGCTCGAGCCCAGCATCGCGGTCGGCATGAACCTCGCGCGGAACCTCAGCCTGCTCCGGCCTGCCGTACGGCTCCGCGTCGTGCAGGACGAGCATGTGCTGATCGCCGAGGCGATCGCGGCAGGAAACCCGGACCAGGCCCGTGCGGCGATGGAAACGCACATCGAGAGCGCCCGGCGCCGCGTGTTCGAGGGGAGCGCGCTCCGGGACTGACCGGCAGCTTGCGCCAGACAGGACGGGACAGATGGTGGATGTGATCGAGCGAGAGGCCCCGAAGGCCGACAGGGCGCCGCGTGGAGACGAGCCGCGGCATATCCGGCTGCACCCGAGCGACAACGTCGCCGTGGTCGCGAACGCCTTCGGGCTGCCGGTCGGAACGCGTTTTCCGGACGGCCTGACCCTCACCGAGTACGTGCCCCAGGGACACAAGGTGGCGCTGGCCGATATCGGCGAAGGCGAGGTGATCCGGCGCTATGGCGAGGTGATCGGGTACGCGATCGGGGATATCCCGCGCGGCGCCTGGGTCGAGGAGTCGCGCGTCCGCACCCCGACCGCGCCTTCGCTCGACGCCCTGCCGCTCGCGCCCTCGCCGCCGCAGCCGCTCCCCCCACTGGAGGGCTACACGTTCGAGGGCTTCCGCAACCCGGACGGAACCGTCGGGACCAAGAACATCCTGGCGATCAGCACGAGTGTCCAATGCGTCGCAGGCACGCTGGATGTTGCGATCCGGCGCATCAAGGACGAGCTGCTTCCGCGCTACCCGAACGTGGACGACGTCATCGGGCTCACGCACGCCTATGGCTGCGGTGTTGCCATCAACGCGCCCCTTGCGGCCGTGCCGATCCGGACGCTGCAGAACCTCGCGCGCCACCCGAATTTCGGCGGCGAGGTGCTGGTCGTCGGCCTCGGCTGCGAGAAGCTGCAGCCCGAGCGCCTCGTCGGCGACGGACCGGCCGATATCATGCGGATGCAGGACGAGGCGCTGCACGGCTTCGGGGCCATGCTCGACGAAATCATGCGCCTAGCGGATGCAAAGCTCGCGGTGCTGAACGAGCGGCGGCGTGAGACCTGCCCGGCCTCCGACCTCGTGATCGGGTTGCAATGCGGCGGCAGCGACGCCTTCTCGGGCGTGACCGCAAACCCGGCGGTCGGCCATGCGGCCGACCTGCTCGTTCGAGCCGGCGCGACCGTCATGTTCTCGGAGGTCACGGAGGTTCGCGACGCCATCCACCTCCTGACGCCGCGCGCGGCGAGCCCCGACGTCGCCGAGGCGCTCATCCGCGAGATGGCCTGGTATGACGATTACCTCGCCAAGGGCGGCGCCGATCGCAGCGCCAATCCGTCGCCCGGCAACAAGAAGGGCGGGCTTGCCAACGTCGTCGAGAAGGCGCTGGGCTCGGTCGCGAAATCCGGCACGGGGCCGATCGCCGGCGTGCTTGCACCCGGCGAACGCGTGAGGGAGAAAGGGCTGATCTTCGCCGCCACCCCGGCAAGCGACTTCGTCTGCGGCACGCTCCAGCTCGCCTCGGGCATGACGCTCCAGGTCTTCACGACCGGCCGCGGCACGCCCTATGGCCTCTCGGCCGCTCCCGTGATCAAGGTCGCGACCCGGCGCGAACTCGCCGAGCGCTGGCATGACCTAATCGACCTCGACGCCGGCCGGATCGCGACGGGCGAGGCCACGATCGAGGAGGTCGGCTGGGAGCTCTTCCGGCTCGTCCTGGACGTGGCGAGCGGGCGCACGAAACCCTGGTCGGACCGCTGGGGCCTGTTCAACGCCCTGACGCTATTCAACCCCGCGCCGATCACCTAGCCATCTCGCGCCCATGACCTTCCGCAACGTCGTCAGACGCGGCATGCCGGCCGCCCAAAGTTTTCTTAGCCGGGTGGGAAGCGCGAGCCGTCCTGGCCGCAATGGGTGTCTCCGACTGAGATACATCCTCGGGCCTACGCGCCACAGTGCTGCGCTTCAGACAGGCACGGCGAGAGAGTAGCAACGACGCCGTAAACTAGAGGGATCGAACGTCAGTCGCCCGGCTGCGCACTACGATGGCGAGCGGTTTGGGGAGCCGGGTTGATGCCCAACCTGGAGGCCTCGTTTTCGCGACACTGGGCTACGGGCGGGACCCGCGCGCAGTATCCGCTTTCCCGCTCCACTCGCTCTAGAGCGGACTTTCTGCTTTCGGCCATCCCCGGACCTAGCTTTGAGATGGATCGTCGCCGGTGAGCTTACTGTCAGCCTGCCAGCCTTCATGCCTCGACAACCCGAGAGATCCAGGGAGCGAGTACGTCAAGGATTTCGTCCCTGACCTCTACGTCCTTTCGCCCCGAGCGCGCCGGAACGTGGAACGCGTGGTCCGTGGCATCGACGGTGTGGAGCGTCGCCCCGGTGCCAAGGTCGGCGACGACCGACCTTATGAGCGAGACCTCCGCGAGTGCGTCGTTTGTCCCCTGCAGAAACAGAGAAGATCGACGTCCAGAAGATGCGTCGCACGTTCATTCGAGAGTCTGCCTGCGGGATGGAGCGGGAACGCCAGAAACGCCAGCCCGCGCACGTTCGGGAGCGGCTCCAGGGCTTGGGCCTGCGAGGTCATGCGGCCACCGAACGACCGACCAACGGGGACGAGAGCGAGCCGCGGTACGAGGCGGGCAGCTTCGGTCACAACCGCTCTGACTGTCGCGTGCGCCACCGGCGGCGGGTCGGGCCGCTTTGAGCCGGCCTCCTTAAAGGGAATTCGTAGCGGAAGGTCGCGATGCCGCGATCCGCTAGACCGGAAGCCACCAATGCGACGGACGGATGATTCATTCCGGCTCCTGCCCCATGTGCCAGGACGAGGCAGGTCCGAGCACCACCCGGGTGCATGAGACACCCGGAGACGCTACGTCCTGGACTGACCTCGAAGCTGACAAAGCGAAGCTCGTTCATGGTGGTTCGCTCACGTGAGCAAACATCGGACGCGGTCCGCGACCGACGTCCTCTCCTGATCATAGATGGAGACTCGTTCGCCCATCGGGCCTACCACGGACTGCCGAAGACGATCCGCCGCCTCGGCAACAAGGGTGGCGGCGCGATCGTCGGCTTCGCCAATCTGCTCCTGCGGTTCTACGCCGAGGAGCGACCCGGGCTGTTGTTGTCGGCTGGGACACGCTGGATGCGCCGACCTACCGGAGCCGCGCCTTTTCGCGAAAAATGCGGAGCGCGATCTATTGCTGCGTCTGCACCTTCGGCCCGACGGCCTCAAGAAGAGCGGTCTCTGGCGTAGGTACGACGTCGGCTTTCCGCACGGATCAGCGCGGCCCTCCAGGCGAGGACGAATCCGAATTTGCGCAGCTTGGCAGAGGACTAAACAGCCCCCTGGACCCTGCCTCGTTGATCGCTGCGGCGACGGGTGAGCCCGCTCTACCGGCATGGCGACCCGTAATGGTAGGCGCGCCGCGCTTCTGCTCGTTCCTGACCCTCTGGTGAGGTCACGTTGACTTCGTCGGCTGCTAAGGGCAGGGCGGCTGCCCGATCTCCTAGTTGGCGTCGGCCAGGCGCACCTCCCAGCCCACCCGGGCGAAGACCATGGCCGGGCGCCGACGGTGATGCCCAATCCAGCGATGGCGATTGTGCTCACGCCATCTCCGTTTCACAGCCACAGCACCTTACGCCTGAGCGCCAGGTCGTCCCGCAGCGCCTGAGACGGCCCAGTGTGGATGACGCGGCCGCGCTCGAGCGCAACCGTCCTGTCGGAGAGGGCGAGCGCGAGGTCGAGATGGTGATCGACGATCACGATCGAGATCTCGCGCCGTAGCCGGTCGAAGCTCTCGAAGAGCTGCTTCACCACGGCCGGTGCGAGGCCTTCGAAGGGCTCGTCAAGGAGCAGCACGCGCACGTCGCCCGAGAGGGCGCGGGCGACAGCCACCATCTGCTGCTCGCCGCCGGACAGGAGGTCGGCCGGCGTGTCGAGCCGCTCGCGAACACGGGGAAAAAACTCGAAGATGCGGTCCAGCTCCCAATGGATGCCGTGGCCCGTGATGCGGCGCAGGCGCCCGAGCTCGAGGTTCTGCCTCACGGTCATGCCGGCGAACAATCCGCGCCCCTGCGGGACGTAGCCGATGCCGAGCCGGCCGATCTCGGCCGCTGACAGACCGGCGAGCTCCTGCCCGGCCAGGCGGACCGACCCCGAAGAGGGCGGCGCGATCCCCATCAGGGTCTTCAGCAGGGTCGACTTGCCCGCGCCGTTGCGGCCGAGCAGCGCCATGATCTCGTGGCGATGCAGGTCGAAGGAGACGCCGGCCAGGATGTGGCTCTTGCCGTAGAACGTGTCGACGTCCGAGACGGCGAGCAGCGTTTCCGGCTCGGCCGCGCTCTCGCGCGGGCGGGCGACGACGGCCGATGCGCCGGACCCGATATAGACCTCCTGCACCTTCGGGCTGGAGCGGGCATCCTCGACCGTGCCGTCGACGAGGACACGGCCTTCGTTCATCACGGTCACGGCATCCGCGATCTGAAACACGCGGTCGATGTCGTGCTCGACGAGGAGCACCGGCAGGTCGGCCGAGATGCGCTTGATGATGTCGCCGATGCGCTGCCGCTCGGCGGCCGAGAGGCCCGCCAGCGGCTCGTCGAGAAGGAGTACGCGCGGCTTCGTCGCGAGCGCCAGCCCCATGTCGAGCAAGCGCTGGCCGCCATAGGAGAGCGTGCCGGCCTCGGCCTCCTCCATGCCGGCAACGCCGAGGTAGCGGGCGAGGGCGGCCGTTTGCGCGTCGATATCACCGAGGCCGCGCGCCGCGCTCCAGGGATCGAAGCGGCGGGGATGGCGCGCCTGCACGGCCAAACGCAGGTTCTCGCCCACGGGGAGGCCCGGGAACAGGTTCGTGATCTGGAAGGAGCGGCCGATCCCGGCCTCCGTAATCCGCTCCGGCGAGAGCCCCGCGACCGAGCGCCCGGCCAGCAGCACGTCCCCGCGATCCGGCTTGTACAGGCCGGAGATCAGGTTGAAGGCCGTGGTCTTGCCGGCGCCGTTCGGGCCGATCAGCGCGTGCAGGCTGCGGTCCCGCACCCGGATCGTGACGTCCTGGACCGCCTTGAGGGCCCCGAAGCTCTTGGCGATGTCCCGCGCCTCGAGGATCGTCCCCAGCGTATGGTCGCGCGGCACGAGGAACGGCGGCAGCGGGTCGTCCGACAGGGTGCGGCCCGCCATGGCGGCATCGCCCGCCCGGACTTCCCGGAACGGCGCCAGAAGCCGCCCGGCGACGCCGACAAGGCCGGTCGGCGAGAACACGATGAAGCCGACGAAAAGGAGCCCGAACCAGAACAGCCATTGCGGCGTCCAGATGGACAGGAACTCGCGGAACAGGATGTAGAACAAAGCCCCCAGCGCCGGCCCGAGGAAGCTCCGCATCCCGCCGATCACGACCATGGCGATGAGCTCGCCCGAGAAGGCGACGGAGAGCGGATCCGCCGAGGCGAAGCGATGATTGAAGACGGACAGGATGCCGGCGGTGCCGACGATCGTCGCGGAGACGACGAAGCCCATCAGCTTGTAGCGGTTGGTGGGGTAGCCGATGAAGCGGGCGCGCTGCTCGTTCTCCCGGATCGCGACCAGCACGCTGCCGACCGGCGAGGCGTGGAAACGCCAGAGCTTGAAGCAGACGACGAACCCGATCGCCGCAACCACCCAGTAATAGGTCCAGTCGGAGCCGAGATCGAGGCCGAGAAGCGAAGGGCGCACGATCCCGCCAAGCCCGCTCTCGCCGCCCGTGAAGGCGGTCCAGCGATAGGCGACCGCGAAGAGCATCGCGGTGAGCGCCAGCGTCAGGAGGGAGAAGTACACCCCGCGCCGCCGGAGGATCAGGGCGCCGAGAAGTCCCGAGACGATCGCCGTGAAGACGACCGCGAACAGCGCCGGCAGCACGATGCCGTTCGGGAACCAGTGCAGCTGGCTGAGCGCGGCCGCATAGGAGCCGAGCCCGAACCAGGCACCATGCCCGAACGAGACGAGGCCCGTGTAGCCGACGAGCACGTTCAGCCCGAGGCAGGCGATCGCGAAGACGACGACATCGATCGACGAGCGCAGCGGCAGGCCGACGAGGTCGAGCGCGAAGGGCAGGACGAGGAGCGAGAGCGCCGCGATGACGAGCGGCCGGATGTCGGGTCGCATCGCGCCTACTCGAACTTCTGGATGCGCTCGCCGAGAAGGCCGCGCGGGCGCAGCAGCAGGACGAGAGCCATCAGGAGATACATCGAGGCCTCGCCGGCCGGCGGGAAGAAGAAGATCGTGAGCCCGCGCACGATGCCGACGAGGGCCGCGGCCGCGATCACGCCCCAGAAGGAGCCGAGCCCGCCGATCACCACGACCACGAAGGCGGCGGTCAGGATCTCGGCGCCCATTGCGGGATGCACGCCCGAGATTGGCGCGAGGAGCACGCCCGCGAGGCCGGCAAGCCCGATCCCGAGCGCCACGATCGCCGTCATGTAGGGACCCAGCGAGATGCCGAGCGCGCCGACCATCTCCGGGTTCTGCACGCCGGCCCGGACGACCCGCCCGAAGGAGGTGCGGTAGACGACGGCCCAGGTCGCGGCGACGGCCGCGAGCGCGACGCCCAGGATCATCAGCCGGTAGCGCGGGTAGATGAAGTCGCCGACGAAGACCTGCCCGCGAAGCTCGGTCGGAATGGAAAAGGGCAGGGGCGCCGCGCCAAACAGCATGCGCAGGCTTTGCTCCATCACCATGGCGAGGCCGAAGGTGAGGAGGAGCGAGAGGATCGGGTCGGAGCGGTAGAAGCGCCGGAACAGGAGCCGCTCGACGACGACGCCGATCGCGGCGACCAGGATCGGCGAGGCGACGAAGGCCCCTGCAAACCCGATCCGCGGCGCAAGAAGCACCGCGAGATAAGCGCCGACCGCATAGAATGCGCCGTGTGCCAGGTTCACGATGCCGCCGAGCGAGAAGATCAGCGACAGGCCAAGCGCAATGAGCAGGTAATAGGCGCCGACAAGGAGCCCGTTCACCACCTGCTCGAGAAGGAAGATTACGGCCAAGTGCTGCTCGCCTTGATCCCTCCCCTGCAGGGGAGGGCGAGTCGCGCGAAGCGCGAACCGGGGTGGGGGTGCGTCGCCTCCGGGAGGACCGAGCCCCCTCCGTCAGGCCTTCCGGGCCTGCCACCTCCCCCTACAGGGAGAGGATCGGCGCTCACGCGGGCATCTTGCAGGTGCCGTCCTTTGGCGGCGCCAGGCTCTCCAGATCGCCGCCGGCGACGGGCACGGTGCCGAGCGGGTCGTAGATGTCGAACTGGTCCTTCATCTTGGCCGGATCCTTGGCCCGAACCGCGTACATCTCCTGGACCATCTGATTGTCGTAGGCGCGGAAATAGCCTTCGCGCCCCTTCAGGATGTCGAACTTCGCACCCTTGCGCAGGTGCTCGGCGAGCTTCTGCGGATCGGCCGACTTCATCTCGTTGAAGGACTGGGCGACGAGCTTCAGCGAGTTGTAGTCGCCCCAGGACTGGTTCTCGGGCAGCTTGCCGTACTTCTTCGAGAACGCCTCGACGTATCTCTTGGAGGAGGGGCTGTCGACAAGGTGGTGCCAGATCAGCGGCCAGATGCCGGAGAAGTTGCCCTTGCCCGCGCCCCAGGCGACCGCGGTGTCGAACCCGAAACCCGTGATCGGGAATTGCAGCCCGTATTCGGCATATTGCTTGATGAAGTTGGTGATCTGGTTGCCGGCGAGGTTCGAGGCTACTACGTCGGGCCGCGCCTGCCTGATCTTCAGGAGATAGGGGCTGAAATCGGTGGCGTCGGTGGGGACGAGCTCTTCGCCCACGAATTGCCCGCCATTCTCGCCGACGAACTGCTTGGCCACCTTGAAGAGGTCATGGCCGAAGGCATAGTCGGCGGTCAGCGAATACCACTTCTTGCCGGCGATCATCTTCTCGTTCTTGAGGTACTCGCCGACCGCGCGGACCATCATCGAGTTCGCGGCCTCGATATGGAACATGTACGGGTTACAACTCGCACCGCGCAGCGCGTCCGAGTTCGCGCCCGTGTTGATGAAGACGGTCTTCGTGCGGTTCGCGACCTGGCCGATGGCGAGCGCGGTCGCGGACGAGATCTCGCCGATGATCATGGCGACCTTGTCGCGCTCGATCAGGCGCTCGGCCTTGGCGGAGCCGGTCTGGGGGTTGACGGAATCCTCCAGCACCAGCTCGATCTTGCGGCCGAGGACGCCGCCGGATGCGTTGATCTCTTCCGCCGCGAGCTTCACGCCCATCTGGGCGTATTCGCCGAGCGGGCCGAGGAAACCCGTAATCGGCGTCAGGTGCCCGATGCGGATGACGTCGCTCTGCGCGCGGCTGATCGCCGGCATGCCGATCCCCGCGAGCGCGGCGGCTCCGGCCGTGCCCTGCAGTAATCTGCGGCGCGTGAACTTGCTTCCATCCATCATCGGCTCACTCCCAGAATGGCCGCGGCTTCTTCCCTGCCGCGATCTCGTGGCTAGTTAGCCTGTCGGAAAGGTGCGTTGTCGAGTCCCGGACCAAGCCGGAGCCCCAAGGGAACTTAGGGAACGCATACTGCAATGGACCTCGACCTCGCGGGCCTGCGTGTCCTCGTCACCGCCGGTGCTGGTGGGATCCGGCTTGAGGCCGTCCGGCGTCCGGGGCTGAAACTGTCGAAGCCGTCGATGCACCCGTGATACAGGAGGAAGTTCAGCGCGGTTGTTCAATGAGGTCCCGCCTCTGGAAGGAGCGTGACGATCCCCGCGCCGTCCAGCTCGCTCTTTCCTTGGGACACCATCAGGCGAAACATCGTCAGTGCCTGTGAAAGCATCGGCATGGCGAGGTGCTCTGCCCGTGTGGCCTCGTGCACGAGCTCGAGGTCCTTCAGGATCTGGCGGGCGTAGCCGCGGGGGGCGTAGTCCTTGGCGACCATGCGCGGGAAGATCGCCTGCAGCACGGCCGAGTTGCCGAGGCCGGGCGCGAGCGCGGCCGGGATTCGTGACGCGTCCACCCCATAGGCTTCGGCGAGCCGCAACCCCTCGGCGCAGATAACGTAGTTGGTCAGGCAGAGCGCCTGGTTGACGAGCTTCGTCGCCTGCCCGGCGCCGGTCGGGCCCATATGAGTCGCGAGGCCGAGCTGCTCCAGCACCGGCCCGGCCGCCTCGACGGCACTCGTCTCGCCGCCGGCCATGATGGCGAGCGTGCCAGCCTCCGCAGCGGGCGGGCCGCCCGAGACGGGTGCATCGATGAAGGCCCCGCGCGCGCCTGCGACCGCAGCTGCGATCTCCCGCGTGATCCCCATCTCGGTGGTTGATACGTCGATAACGATCTTGCCCGTCAGGCCGCCCGCCGCCACCAGCCCCAGGATGACCTCGCGCACGGCGGCCGAGGTGGTCACGCAGACGAAAACCAAATCTGCTCGCGACGCCGCCTCGGCGGGTGAACCGGCCGGCTCGACGCCCCAGCCCTGGGCCTCCGCCACTCGGGCCGGGTCGAGGTCGTATCCCAGGACGTGATGCCCGCAGCCGACGAGGCGCTTCGTAAAGCCCGCGCCCATGAGACCAAGCCCAATGAAACCGATATCCGCCATGACGATGTCCTCTCAGAGCCGGTAGATTCGACGGGCATTGTCGCGGAAGAGAGCCGCCTGATCAGTCGCGGGACGGTCCGCGACCGCGCGCCCAAAGCCGTCGAAGATCTCAGCGAACGAGCCGCACAGGCTGTCGACGGGGAAATTGCTGGCGAACATGCAGCGCTCGGCGCCGAAGATCGCGATCGCGTCGCGGATCACCGGCCCGTTTGCCTCGACCGTCCAGGGCAGGCCGGGCCGTCCAAGGCCCGAGATCTTGATCGCCACGTTCGGGCACGACGCGACGTGCTCAAGCCCGCCCCGCCAGCCGGCCAGGCCCTCGGGGGAGCGATCCGAGGGCAGGCCCGTGTGGTTGATGATGATCTGCGTCTCGGGAAAGTCTCGGGCGAGGTCGGCGGCGGCGTCGAGGTGCCACCAGGGCGTCTGCAGGTCGAAGCACAGGTCGAAGCGCTCGAGCAGCGCGTAGCCGTTGCGCCAGGCCGGGTCGTCCATGGAGCCGGCCGCGCGGCGTCCTGCAGCATCGGGCGAGGGGGCGGCTTTCGGCTTGTGGCGGATTCCGCGCACCAGGGGCGACGCAGCCTGGCCGGCGAGGAGCTCCTCCGCGTCGGCGCGATCGAGCCAGGCCTGGGCGATGCAGGCTGTCGGTAGGCCGTGCTCCGCCTTCACGGTCTCGAGCCAGCGCGTCTCGCCGAGGGGATCGCCAGGATTCCACTCGGCCTCGCAATGGACGGTGCCGACGATATGGAAGCCGGCCGCGTCGCGCCGGTAGTCGGCCGGCAGGTAGTTGCGGCGCAGCCTGGAATAGTCGCCGTAGCGGAACGGGATCGGCTCCGGGTCGCAGAGCCAGGGATGATAGTTGCGGCCGAGGTCCCAGACATGGTGGTGCGGATCGACGATCTCGCGCGGCTCGCTCATGGCGCCGCAATGCCCGCCGCCTCACGGCGATCGTCGTGCCGCATCCCGCTTCCTCCCGTGTCGGCGCCGGGCGTCCAGGCCCTTCACAACCGCCGTCTTGCATGCAAGCCTATGTCCGTCTCGCGCCGCCGGCCAGTCCTGGTCGACCAAAAAAGCGAGCTGGAGGAACGCCATGTCACGACGCCATCTCGTGAGCGCCGCCCTGGCGCTCGCGGTCGCATTCGGCTTTGCCGCGCCGTCCGAAGCGCAGGTTCGCATCCGCTACGCGCATGTCGGCTCGGAAGGCGACATCCAGCACTGGTATGCCGACGAGTTCGCCAAACGCGTGAACGCCGAGACGCAGGGCCGCGTCGTCGTCCAGGTGTTCCCGAACTCGCAGCTCGGCGGCGTGCAGGAAACGATCGACGGGGTGCGCTCCGGCGCGATCCCGCTCGCGCATCATGAATTCGCTTCGCTGGCCCGGCTCGTGCCGGAGGTCGCGGTCTTCGCCGCGCCGTTCAACTACCGCGACGGCAAGCACGCGATGGCGGCGACCGACCCGAAGAACTCGGAGGTGATGAAGGAGATCTCGGACAAGCTCGTCTCGTCCGCGAATATCCGAATCATCGGCCGGCTTTACCGCGGCGCGCGGCAGATGACGGCCAAGATGGCCGTGTATTCGCCGGCGGATTTGAAGGACAAGCGCTTCCGCGGCGTGCCGCTGCAGCTCTGGACCTCGATGATCAAGGGCATGGGCGCGATCCCGACGCCGGTCGAGGTCGGCGAGCTGCCTACGGCGCTGATGACCGGCATGGTCATCGGGCAGGAAAACCCGCTCACCATGATCAATGCCAACAAGCTCTACGAGGTGCAGACGCACGTCATGCTGACGAGCCACATGCAGAACGTGCTGCCCGTCTTCATCAACGAGCGGACCTGGCAGTCGATTCCCGCCTCAGACCGCGCGATCCTCGAGAAGGTCGCGGCCGATGTCGGGGCCGAGACCCTGAAGCTCGGCGAAGAAGCGGAGAGCAAGCTCATCGACGAGCTCAAGAAGAAGGGCATGACCTTCATCACCGAGAAGGACGGCCTCAAGGTCGAGGATTTCCGCAAGGCCGTGAGCGCGCAGATCAAGACCGACTTCCCGACCTGGGCGCCGTACATCGAACGCATCGCGGCCGTGAAGGCCGGAAGCTGATCTCAATCTCTGGCGCCGCGCTCCGGCCCGGCGTCCCACCCGCACCTTCCCCGACGAGAGTTCCTTGACCAGCCACGCCTCCACGATGGACGCGCTGCCGGCGACGGCGGCGGTCGACAGCCGCCACTTCGGTGTCGACCGTGCGCTCGAGCCGCTACGTTGGGTCTTCCGTTGGGGCAGCCTCGCCATGCTCGTCGCGATGGTCTCGCTGCCCTTCATCCAGGTGGTTGCGCGCGAGGTCTTCGCGAGCCCGATCGTGGGCGCGGAGGAACTCGCTCGCTTCATGCTCATTTGCACGGTCTTCATCGCGCTGCCCTATGTCGTCTCGGCCGGGGCCAGCATCCGCATGGAGGAGTTCCTGGGCTTCCTGCCGGCCGGGCTCGTCCGCGTCGTGCAGCTTGCCATTGCGGCAACCGCGGTCGCGGCATTTGCGATTGCGGCCTTCTCCAGTCTCGTTGCGATCCGGGCCAATCTCGACAACGCGACCCCGACGCTCGGCATCCCGTACTGGATCTTCCTCGGCGCCGCCTTCACGGGCCTCACGATGACGACGGTCGAATGCGCCGTGCAGTTCGTGAAGGCGCTCCGCGGGCAGCCGCTCTACGTCACCTTTCCGGGCGAGCACGAGCCCGAGGAGGAGCTCCACCTCCCGGACGAGCTCCGGCACTGAGCAATGGCCCTCACCGTCATCGCGGCCTTCGCGCTCCTCTTCGTCTTCGGCTTCCCGGTCGTGGTCGCGATCGCGGTGCCAGCGATCCTCTACGTCATCCTCGCGGACATCCCGCTGGAACTCGTCGCGCAGCGCATGACCTATGCGCTGGACAGTTTCCCGCTCGTCGCCGTGCCGGTCTTCATCTTCGTCGGCAGCCTGATGAACCAGTCGGGCATCACGAGCGACATCTACCGCTTCGCGCACACCCTGGCCGGGCGGGTGCCCGGGGGGCTCGCGCAGGTGAACGTGATCGGCTCGCTGATCTTCTCGGGCGTGTCCGGAGCGGCGCTCGCCGATATCGGCGGGCTCGGCCGGATCGAGGTCCGGGCCATGGTGCGGGCGGGCTTCACGCGTGCCTATGCCGGGGCGATCACCTGCGCGTCCGCGATCGTCGGACCGATTTTCCCGCCCTCGATCCCGATCATCATCTACGGCTCGGTTACGTCCGTCTCGATTGTCCAGCTGCTGGTCGCCGGGATCGTGCCCGCCCTGCTCTATGTCGGGCTCCTGATGGGGACCGTGGCGATCCTCGCCAAGAAATACGGCCACCCCCGTTCGGCACGCTGGCCGTCGCTGGCGGAGCTCGGGAAGAGCTTCGTCCCGGCCGCTCCGGCGCTCTTCGCCCCGGTCCTGCTCGTCGGCGGCATGCTGCTCGGCTTCTTCACGCCGACCGAGGCCGCCTCGATCACGGTCGCCTATGTCATCCTGATCGCGCTCGTCTTCTATGGCGGCATGAGCTGGCCGCGGCTGCGCTTCGCGCTGTTCGACACCGTGAAGAGCACGGCCGCGATCCTGATCATCGTCTCGGCCGCTGCGCTCTTCGGCTGGATCCTCACGATCGAGCAGCTGCCGCAGATGTTCACACGGAGCATCCTGTCGATCTCGACCGACCCGATGATGCTGCTGCTCATCGTGAACCTGATGCTGCTGGTGGTCGGGATGTTCATCGACTCGACCACGGCGACGCTGCTCGTCGTGCCGCTCATCGCGGCCCCGCTCACGATGGCGGGCGTGGATCCCGTCCATCTCGGCATCGTCGTCATCTTCAACCTGATGATCGGGATCCTGACCCCGCCGATGGGGCTCGCGCTGTTCCTCATCGCCGACATCGCGAAAGCCCCGATGCCGGCGATCCTCAAGGCGCTCGTACCCTTCTACATCCCGCTCTTCGTCGCGCTCGCGATCATCACCTACTTCCCGGAGCTCACGCTCTGGCTGCCCAAGATGCTGCGATGAACGCGCCCCAGCACCCGCTCGCGTGGGCGACGGACCCCGCCGCGCGTGCGCCCCGCAAGGGCGAGCTGCACGGCAACGCGGTCGCGGCCCTGCGCGAGATGATCGTCTCCGGCCGGCTGGCGCCGGGCGCCCGGCTGAAGGAGGTCGAGCTCTGTTCCGTGCTCGGCGTCTCGCGCACGCCGCTCCGGGAGGCGATCAAGGTTTTGGCCTCGGACGGTCTCGTGCTTCTCCTCGCCAACCGGAGCGCGGTCGTCGCGGAACTCGATCTCGCCGGCTGCGAGGCGCTTTACGAGGTCGTGATCGTCCTGGAGGAACTCGCCGCTCGGCTTGCTTGCGCGCGGATCACGGACGCGGAGGTGCAGCACGTCGCGAGCCTGCACGAAGCCATGGTTGCGCACCACACCAGGGGCGAGCTCGCCGAGTATTTCGAGCTGAACCAGCAGATTCACGGGGCGGTGGTGCAGGCCTCCGCGAACCCGGTCCTGATCGACACATGGAGCCGACTGAACCATCAGGTTCGCCGCGCAAAATATCTGCCGAACGTGCTCGGGCGGACGCGCTGGCCCGAAGCCGTGCGCGAGCACGAGGCTATGCTCACGGCCCTGCGGGCGCGGGATGGGGAGCGGCTCGCCTCCCTCGTTCGCCCGCATTTCGCGAACGGCCTCGCCGTGCTCAAGGCCGCGTCCAGGCAAGCTGAAGCAGCAGCATGAAGCGACGGGACTGAGGGACCGGTTCGCACCGCGAGCCTACGCGCCGCGCCGGTCGGAGGCGCTCAGGCCAATGCCGTGGTGTTACACCGCATCGCGCCGGGCCGCGGCAATCCGGGCGGCGAGAAGCAGCGCGTTCCGGGTGGCGCCGGGATGGGCGACGCCCTGTCCGGCGATGTCGTAGGCCGACCCGTGCGCCGGCGTGCAGATCGGGAACGGGAAGCCGCCGAGCAGCGTCACGCCGCGCTCGAAGCCGAGGAGCTTCATCGCGATCTGTCCCTGGTCATGATACATCGTCAGCACGGCGTCGTAGGAGCCCTTCGTGGCGCGGAGGAACACCGTGTCCGAGGGAAACGGGCCCTCCGCATGGATCCCGGCGCGCTGAGCCGCCTCGACCGCGGGGCGGATCACCTCGTCGTCCTCATGTCCGAAATTGCCGCCATCGCCGGCATGCGGGTTGAGTGCCGCGACCGCGATCCGGGGCTCGCCGAAACCCGCGGCCCGCATCGAGGCATCCGTGAGCCGGATGCCGCGCAGCACGCTTGCTTCCGTGATGAGCCCGGCCACCTTCGAAAGGGGGACATGCGAGGTCACGCGCGCGTTCCAGAGGCCGTCGAGGACGTTGAATTCGCTGGCCGGCCCGGGCAGGCCGAGGATCCGCAGCGCGAAGCTGATCTCGTCCTCGTAAGAGGGATCGGCGAGCTTCATCGCGGCCTTGTTGAAGGGCGTGAAGCAGACGGCATCCGCCTCGCCGCCCTCCGCCATCTCCAGACAGGTCCGGAAATTCGCGAGCGCAGAGCGTCCGCCGGCCTCCGCCGCCACCCCGAGCCTGGTCGTGCCGGGGTCCAAATTGGCGAGATCGTGAAAACGGGGGCCGCCGGGGCGGCCGAGAAACAGGTCGATGCCGGCCTCACGGGCGCCGCGCTCCAGCACGCGTCCGTCGCCGACGATCGTCAGCGAGACGGCTTCGTTCACCTGCGGGTCGGCCGCCATGCGGGCCGCAAGCTCCGGCCCGATCCCGGCCGGATCGCCGATCGCGAGGGCGATCCTGGGTTTCCGGACTTCGTTGCCCGCCCTCTGCATCGGCGCCTCTCTCCCGCGAGTGTCCTCTGTGCGGGACCTCCGGCGAGGATTGCAGGAGCCTTCTGCCGATTGCAAACCCGCCGCTCCTTCCAACCCGCTTCACCCTCGGTGCATCGGCTCGGTCCGCGCAAATCAGTCACCCAGGCGGCCGTCAGGCCGCGGCGCTGTCCAGGTGCTCTTGCATCGCGGCAAGCGGGGCTTCTATGCGGCAGACCACGCCAGTCGGCTGGTACTCAAGGTGCACCTGACCTCCGACCTCCGCGACGAAGCTGCGCTCGATCAGACGCGACCCGAAGCCCCTGCGCGTCGGCTTGGACACAGGCGGACCGCCGTGCTCGGCCCATGTCAGGCAGAAGAATGGCTCCTCTCGCCCGTGCAGAACGTGCCATCGCAGGTCGATCCTGCCGTCATCGGTGGAGAGCGCCCCGTATTTCGTCGCGTTGGTCGCCAATTCGTGCAGGGCCATGGTCAGCGACAGGGCGGCCTTCGGTGCCACCGTGAGGTCCGGACCGCTCGCACGAATGCGGGAGGTACCCCCCTGGCGGTGAACGCTCAGCGCGCCACGCACCAGGTCCGCGATCGGGGCGGCGGTCCAACTCGTCTGGACAAGAATGTCGTGCGCCTGCCCGAGCGAGACGAGCCTTGCGGAGAACGCCTCGCGGGCAGCGGCGAGGTCCGTCGCGTTCCGGAACGTCTGCGCCGCGATGGCCTGGACCAGCGCCAGCGTGTTCTTGACCCGGTGCTCAAGCTCCCGGGTGAGGAGATCCTGGCGTTGCTCCGCTTCCTTGCGGTCCTGAATGTCGATGTCCGTGCCGAGCCAACCGCTGACCGAGCCGTCGGCGTCGCGCAGGGGAAGCGCCCGCATGAGGAACCAGCGATATTCCCCATCCTCGCGGCGAAGGCGCGCTTCCATGTCATAGATCGTGAGGTCACGTCGGGCCTTGCTCCACCCTGCCTCTAACCGTGGGAGATCCTCGGGATGGATGACGGATGCCCACCCGGTCGGGAGGGCTTCCTCGGGCCCCTGGCCGGTATACGCGTACCAGTAGTCGTTGAGGTAGCTGAGCGAGCCGTCCTGGTGGCCCATCCAGACGATCCCGGGCGACAGCTCGGTGAGCTGCCGAAACCGGCGCTCGCTCTCCAGGACGCGCCGTTCCGCCTCCTTCACCTCCGTTATGTCGACAGTGGCGCCGGGGAAGCGCACAGGGGTCCCCTCCTGATCCCGAACCAGCTTGCCGCGCGCGTACAGCCAGCGGCACGACCCGTCGGGCTGCACAACTCGGTACTCGCTCGTGAAGGTCTCCTGCTGACCGCTGAGCAGCTTGCCCAACTCGAGTTCGAAGGACGGGACGTCTTCGGGATGGAAGTTCTTGGTGTATTCCGTCAGGGGAGCGCCCCTCGCGGCCCAGTCGGGATCGACGGTGTAGATGCGGGCGAAGTTCGCATCGGCGTAGATCACGTCCCGCTTGAGGTCCCAATCCCAGGTTCCCACCATGCCGGCTGCGCCGAGAGCCAGCCCAAGGCGCTCTTCACTCTGCTTGAGCCGCTCCGCCTGCTCCTTCTGCTCGGTTCGGTCGCGCAGGATCTTGAGGTAGCCGACCTGCTCCCCGTTGCCCTGTCGCATCGGCTGCATTTCGCCGACGGCCCAGAAGCGCTCGCCGCCCTTGCGGACGTGCCAACGCTCGTCGAGCGCCGCACCCTCCCTCCGCGCCGTCTCCATCTCGCGCGCCGGGACGCCGGCGGCGCGATCCTCCTCCAGGAAGATGATGTCGCCCGAACGTCCGAGAGCGTCCGTCTCGGACCATCCGAGCACGTTCTCCGCGCCCTTGTTCCAGGCTGTGATGCGACCCTCCATGTCGAGGGCCATGATGGCGTAGTCCGTGGCGCTGTCGAGGATCTGGCGCTGGCGGACCTGCACTTCTCTCTGCTCCGAGAGGGCCCGCCGCAGCTCGAGCTGCGCCATCGCTTGGCGGGCGAGCCGCTGCAACGCGCGCTGCTGCTGTTCGCTGAGCTCGCGCGGCCTCAGGTCCAGGACACACACGGTGCCGATTGGATGGCCATCAGGTGTGCGCAGGAGCGCGCCGGCGTAGAACCTCAGCCCCGGTTCTCCGGTGACAAGCGGGTTGCACTCGAAGCGGGGGTCCTTCCTCGCGTCAGGCACGTACAGGAAGTCGGTCTCGAGGAGGGCGTGCCGGCAGAACGAGCTCTCGAGGGGCGTCTCGCGGACGCCGAGCCCGACCTCGGCCTTGAAGAACTGCCGGCCGTTGCCGATCAGGTTGATGACCGCGATGGGCGTCTCGCAGATCTCGGCGGCGAGGTCCGCGATGTCATCGAAGTCCTGCTCTTTCGGCGTGTCCAGGACGTCGTATCGCCCTAGCGCGCGCAAACGTGCGGTCTCGTCCGAACCGTTCGAGGCAACCATGACAACGTCGATTTCACGGTGAAGAATCGTCCCGAGACGGCACGATCGGCTGGCGCGACATTTGGCATTGCCCGGCCGAGCGTCAAGGCGCCGCACGGTCGCGGATCGGCCGGCTCGCGATTGTACAGAGGCTTCTGACCCCCGCACTGAGACGCAGGCTCTCCCGCCCGGGAACTCGGCCTGGCTCGGTCTCAGCCGTGAATGCCGAAACGGGGCAGCGACCTCCAGCAATTTGGCCGGTTCCGATAGCAGGAGCGTTCTGCCACTTAACCCAGACGACGGCGGGGTGTGGCGGAAGGAACCTCAAGGCACTCGTCTCGTCAGGCGCGCTGCCAGCCGTATCCGATGCCGGCGCGGTGATGATGACCGGGCGCCACGGAAAGACTTGACGTGCTGCTGAGAAGGGTTTCAGCGCTTGGACAGAACTTCACCGCCCATTGGCAGATTTCCTGGAAGGTGAGGGCGGCAGAACACCCGGTCGGCTGTACCGGATCGCCCCGCGGCACTCACGCTTTTGTGCAATCATCAGACACTGCCGACGCCTGCGCGTCGCACCACATTCTTCTCATGGCCCTGCCTCGAACTCTGATCGACCCGAAGAGGATCTATCTAGAGCCTTTGGTCCGCCAGCACGCGCGAGGCCGTGAGGTGCTGGCGCGCTTCCCCGATGCCGAACTCGTCGAGGTGGCGAGCCACTGGAAGATCCCCGAGCTCTTCGCCGATCCGGAGCTTGCCGCGGACTGGCTGCGCATGAAGCGCGAGATACTGGTGCTCGGGGTGAAGAAGGGCCTGAGCATGCGTCCGAACGGGCGCTCGGCGGACTTCATCGCGCCCTCGTCTTCGAACGGCTGCGCAATGGCGTGCTCGTACTGCTACGTGCCGCGCCGGAAGGGCTACGCCAACCCAGTCTCCGTCTTCGTCAACATCGACGAGATCGCAGCCGCCATAGAGCGGCACGCTCGCCGGCAGGGGCCTAAGCCCGAGCCGAACACCATCGACCCGGTGGATTGGGTCTATGACCTAGGCGAGAACGGCGATCTCTCGCTCGACGCGACGGTGTCCGACAACGTCCGTGACCTCGTTGCGGCCTTCCGGAATATCCCGAACGCCAAGGGCTCGTTCGCGACCAAGCTCGTGAACCGTGACTTGCTCGATTACGACCCGCAGGGCCGAACCCGGATCCGATTCTCGCTCATGCCGGAGGCGGTGGCGAAAGTGGTGGATGTGCGAACGTCGCCGATCTCGGAGCGCATCGAGGCCATCAACGACTTCGTCCAGGCCGGCTACGAAGTCCATGCGAACTTCAGCCCGGTGATCGTGCACGAGGGCTGGGAGCCGGAGTGGCGGGCGCTCTTTGCTGAGATCGACGATAGACTATCGGACCGAGCCAAGGCGCAGCTCAAGTGCGAGATCATTATGCTTACGCACAACGAGAGGCTACACGAGGTAAACCTTGCCTGGCACCCAAAAGCTGAGGAGTTACTCTGGCGCCCCGACCTGCAGGAGACGAAGTGGAGCCAGAGCGGGATGCGGAACCTCCGCTATAAGGTCTCCTGGAAACGAAAGTGGCTCGATCAGCTGCTTTCCTGGCGGGAGACGCTGATCCCGTATTGCCACGTGCGATACGCGTTCTGATCTGCGTTCGCGTGGCAGCCACCCAGACAGTCACACGAGACCCAAGTGCCAGCATGTAGGCAGAATACGTGCCGGTGTAGATTGCCTGTTGACTATGGGAGGAGCCGAGGCCCGGTGACACTGCACGGGGCCTGCCCTATTCTGCCTCAACAAAGGGGCAGAAGGGGATCATCCAGATGGTGCTTAAACTGTTTCGCCTCGCGACAGCAGCGGTTCTCGCCGGCGTCTCGACCCTCGCGGCAATCTCAAGTCCGACCGAAGCGCGCCCGCTTCGTTGGGCGCGCTCCGGCGACGCGCTGACCCTCGACCCTCACGCGCAGAACGAGGGCCCGACACACGCCCTCAACCACCACATTTATGAAACGCTCGTGGCTCGCAATCAGAAGGGCGAGCTCGTGGCCGGGCTGGCGACCAGCTGGCGCATCCTGCCCAACGACGCTGCCACCTGGGAATTCAAGCTACGCCCCAACGTCAAGTTCCACGACGGCGCGGCGTTCGACGCTGACGACGTGGTGTTCTCTCTCAACCGCGCTTTGCAGCCGACCTCGGACATGAAGGGCCTCCTCACGTCGGTCGAGTCGGTCAGCAAGGCCGACGACATGACCGTTCACGTCAAAACGAAGGGGCCGAACCCGCTGCTCGTGAACAATCTGACCAACACCTTCATCATGGACAGGGGCTGGACGGAGAAAAACAACGCGGTCAAGGTGCAAGACTTCAAGAACAAAGAGGAGAATCATTCCGTCCGCAACGCCAACGGGACTGGACCGTTTGTGCTCGTGTCGCGCGAACCCGACATCAAGACGGTAATGAAGCGCAACGAGAGCTATTGGGGCAAGGGCGCGGACGTACCGCTCGAGATCACGGAGATCATCTACACGCCCATCAAAGCCGACGCGACGCGCGTCGCGGCCCTCCTCTCAGGGGAAATCGACCTCGTCCAGGACGTCCCGGTGCAGGACATCGAGCGCCTGAGAGGCACACCGAACCTCCGCGTCACCACCGGCCCCGAGAATCGGACGATCTTCTTCGGCATGGATGTCGGGTCGAAGGACCTCAAGGGCGACAGCGTCGAAGGTAAGAATCCGTTTGCCGAGAAGCGGGTGCGGCAGGCCATGAACATGGCGATCAATCGGACGGCGATCCAGCGCGTCGTCATGCGCGGGCAGTCGGTGCCCACGGGTGTTATCATGCCGCCCTTCGTGAACGGGTGGACGCCCGAACTCGACAAGGCTCCGGCCCCGGATGCAAACCGGGCTAAGGCGCTGCTCGCCGAGGCCGGGTACCCGAATGGCTTCTCGACCACCCTGCACTGCCCCAACGACCGGTACGTGAACGACGAGGGGATCTGCCAGGCGGTCGTCGGCATGCTCGGGCAGATCGGCATCAAGGCCAACCTCGTCTCACAATCAAAGACGCTGCACTTCCCTCTCGTGCAGCGGAACCCGCCCGAGACGGAGTTCTTCCTGATCGGCTGGGGCGTTCCGACCTTCGATTCAGAGTACATCTTCTCGTTCTTGCATCACACGCGCGATGCCAAGCACGGCTCGTGGAACGCGCTTCGATATTCAGATCCGGATCTCGACCGGAAGATCGAGGCGCTTTCGTCCGAAACCGATACGGCCAAGCGCAACGCTGCAATCGCCGAGATCTGGCGGTTTGTGCAGGACGAGACGCTCTATCTGCCCGTCCACCACCAGACTCTTGCCTACGCGATGAAGACCCACATCGACGTGCCGGTCGATCCTGAAAACCAGCCCAAGATGAAATACGTAGCCTTCAAGGGATCGTAGCTCGCGCTTGTCACTGGGGCCGGGAAGGCCGGCTCGGGTGACAAGCCCGACTGGGCGCGGGTTCCGAGCGCTCGTCTCGGCGGCGGGGAATGATGTGCACGTAGGATCATGATCCCTTACATCTTCCGAGCTCTCGGCCAGGGCGCCCTCGTGCTCCTGGCCGTTGGCTTCATCGCCTTTTCCATGTTCCGCTTCGTGGGAGACCCCGTGGCGAATATGATGGGCCAGGAAGCGACTCAGCAGGACCGCGCTGAACTGACAGCGCACCTTGGGCTTGACCAGCCATTCCCGATGCAGTTCGCCCGTTTTGTCGGGAACGCGGTTTCTGGGGATTTTGGGATCTCATACCGCCAGGGTCGCCCGGTCTCGACGCTCATCATGGAGCGCCTGCCCGCGACGGTGGAGCTCGCCGCCCTGTCGGCCTTGTTCGCGACCCTCGCCGGAGTCGGGCTCGGCGTCTACGTCGCCATTCGGCGCCGGGGCGTGCTGGCGCAACTGATCATGTCCCTGTCGCTCGTTGGTGTCTCCCTGCCCACCTTCCTGATCGGCATCGGGCTGATCTACCTCTTCGCGGTCGAGCTCCGCTGGCTGCCCTCGTTTGGTCGAGGTGAGACGGTCCGGATCGGCTGGTGGACCACCGGCCTCCTCACCGCCTCCGGCTTGAAATCGCTTATCCTGCCCGTCCTGACGCTCGGCTTCTTCCAGCTGACGCTGATCATGCGGCTGACGCGCGCCGAGATGCTGGAGGTAATGCGCTCCGATTTCATCCGCTTCGCGCGTGCGCGGGGCATCCCGGAGCGATCCATCGAGCTCCGTCACGCGCTGCGCAACACCATGATGCCGGTGGTGACGATCGCGGGTCTCCAACTCGGCTCCGTGATCGCGTTCGCGATCGTGACTGAAACGGTTTTCCAATGGCCGGGCCTTGGCGCCCTGTTCGTGAACGCAGTCCAGTTCGCCGACGTGCCCGTGATGGCCGCCTATCTCGTCTTCGTGGCGCTGGTTTTCGTTCTCGTCAGCCTAGCGACCGACCTCGTCTACCTCGTGCTCGACCCGCGCCTCCGGGGCGCTGCCGTGCTCCGATGAGCGCCGTCCCGACGGAACCTGCGAGGCCGATCAAGGCGGCACCTCCCGGGCGGCTCGCCCGGGCTTGGGACTCCGACATCCTATGGAGCTTGCGCCATTCTCCGCTCGCGGTGATCTCGCTCGTTGTTGTGACCTTGCTCGTTGGCGCGAGCGTCCTTGCGCCGTGGCTTGCACCGCAGAACCCCTTCGATCCGGCCCAGCTCGACCTGATGGACGGGCTGACACCGCCGATGGTGGCCAACGAGATCACCGGCCGAACCTACTGGCTCGGCACCGACCCGCAGGGTCGGGATATGCTCTCGGCCATCCTCTACGGCTCCCGCATCTCGCTTCTCGTAGGCTTCGCGTCCGTCCTCTTCTCGCTGACGATCGGCATCGTGGCAGGCCTCCTGGCCGGCTATCTCGGGGGCCGCATCGACGCGGTTCTGATGCGCGTCGCCGACGTCCAACTCTCGTTCCCGGCGATCCTGGTTGCCCTTCTGGTCTTCGGCATCTTCCGTGGCGTGGTACCGCCTGCCCGGCAGGAGGAGACCACCCTCTACGTGCTCATCGTCGCCATCGGGCTGTCGAACTGGGCGCAATATGCCCGCACCGTCAGGGCCACGACGCTCGTCGAGAAAGGCAAGGTCTACGTGGACGCCGCTCGGCTGATCGGAATCAGGCCGCTCGTCATCATGGCGAAGCACGTCCTGCCGAACGTGACCGGGCCCGTGTTCGTCATCGCGACCATCAACCTGGCGCTCGCCGTCATCGAGGAGGCGACGCTGTCTTTCCTCGGCGTCGGTATGCCTCCCACGCAGCCGTCGCTCGGCACCTTGATCCGCATTGGCCAAGGGTTCCTGTTCTCGGGCGAACTCTGGATTCTGGCCCTCCCGGCGTGCGCCCTGATCGTACTCTCGCTCGCGATAAACCTGCTTGGTGATTGGTTGCGGGATGCTGTGAACCCGCGGTTACGGTGATTGTACGAGCCCGGGCACAGCTTGGGCCCGCAGCAACCCAGATCAGTTCAGGCAGGTCACAGGCGGCTCTCCTCTCTCGCGTTAGGCGCTCCTCGAACGTCCGCTCTTTCGCCTGGAGCGAAAGTCAGCTCCTGGCGCGCGATGGACTACGGTCGAAAGAAGACGGTCCGCTTGCAACTGAGCGGAGCAGGAATCGGACGCTCGCCTCGCAGGTCTTAGAACGGGAGGAGCCGCCGAAAGCGGGCGATGTTCACGAGCGACACAAGAGACGAGGCCACGTAGGTGAGGGCCGCGGCGCGCAGTACGGTGCGGGCGCCGGGCATGTCGCCTGCGTCAAGGAAGCGACCCGTCTCCAGGATAGGCAGAGCCCGGCGGAAGCTCGCGTCCAACTCGACGGGCAGCGTCAAGAGGTGGAACACGAGGCGAACACCGAGAAGCGCGATGCCGACACCCACCTGCAGGGCGAGCAGGGCCGGCGACTTGACGAAAGCGAGCACCAAGGGCGCGGTCATCATCACCACGGCTGCGGCGAACTCGAAGCCCTGCACGACCGGGGCAAACGTCACCCGCGCGGCGAGGAGCCGGTCCCCCGCCGCGTGCTGGAGCGCGTGGGAGACCTCGTGCGCCGCGACCGCGACAGCCGTGATTGAGCGGCCGTCATGGTTCTCCGGCGACAGGCGCACGACGTTCGCGACCGGGTCGTAGTGGTCGGCTGGCGCGATCTCGACGGGAACATGCTCCAGCCGCGCCAGGTCGAGCAGATGGCGGGCGAGTTCCCCTCCGGTCCCGGGCAAGTCCGGCCGGTCTGTGGCGTGTTGCTCCATCGCCCGGCGCACCCACCACTGGGGGCCGAACACGAGGCAGAACAGGAGGGCGGCGCCGAGCGCCAGGAGGACAGGCATATCGGGTATGTAGGCGCGCGGCCGTGTCCGGGGAAAGAAGCGAGCTCAGGCCGGAGCTGCCCCCCTGTACCGGGCGAAGACCTTGCGCCCGGCGGGTCCGAACTGCACGACCTCATAGGTCTCCGGTTCGGAGCCCTCGACCTCCATGCCCGGCGAGCCGACCGGCATGCCGGGTACCGCGAGGCCCCTGATCTTCGGCTTCTCGGCCAGGAGCCGCCTGACCGCCGACGCCGGGACGTGGCCCTCGACGACGTAGCCGGCGATCTGGGCCGTGTGGCACGAGGCGAGGTCGCGCGGCACTCCGAGTTTAACTTTGAGCGGGTTCACCGGGGCCTCACGTACGGTGGCGGAAAACCCATTCGCCCGCATGTGCTCGACCCAGGCGTTGCAGCAGCCGCAACTCGGGTCCTTAGTCACGACGAGCTCCGGACCGGCCTCGGCCCGGGACGCCGACGCGAATGCCAGGCTCATGATGCCCGCCAGCACGGCGCGGCGTTCGACCCGACGTGTCATGTCCATTCTCCCTTAGCTGGCGAGGACCCGGCTATCGGCCGAGCCCTCTCTCCTATCACGCCGCCATCCTGCGGCAGCTCTCGGCGCAAGCGCGGCACGCACGGACGCATTCGTCCATGTCGCCGAGCCGCTCGCAGTCGGTCGCGCATTCCTCGCAGATCTCCGCGCATTCCCGAGACGTGTGCTTGTGGTGCGGCGTGCCGATCAGCATGAAATGCGCGCTCGTCCGGCAGATCTCGGCGCATGCCATCATGAGCCGGAAGTGCCCGGGCTCGACGTGCTTCCCGCCCCTTTTCCAGGCAGTGGCTCGTCGCCATGCCCAGGCACGTCGAGTAGCACTTGAGGCAGGTCTCGATGCAGGCCTGCATCTCGGGGCTTTGGTGGTGCATTGTCGTCTCCGGTTGAGCGCCCCCGGAGAAAGGGTGGTTGGCTCCGCCCTCTATCGTTGCGCCGGCCTTACTTGCCGTGCTTCTTCAGCCAGGCCTGCATCTCGCCGATCTCGCGCTCCTGGTCCTTGATGATGCTCTCGGCCATCTTCCTGGTCTCCGGGTCCTTGGCGTGCTTCAGCGCGATCTTGGCCATGTCGACCGCGCCCTGGTGGTGCGGGATCATGTGGACGCGGAAGTCGACGTCCGGGTCGCCGGTGAAGGGCTTGTGCATGGCCTTCATCATGGCCTTGTGGGCGTCCTTGAAGTCCTTCGTGGAAGCGGTGTCGGTCGGCTTCGGCTGCATCTCCGCCATTATGGACATCATCTCGGGGTCCATGCCCGGCATGGCAGCCGAGGACGAGGTGCCGTGGCCGCCGTGCGTCGATTGCGCGTAAGCGCCCCCCGCGAGGCCTGCGGCCAGGGTGGCGGCGACGATTGTCTTCGTGAATCTCTTCATCATGCTCTCCGGCGAGGCCGCCTGCGCGGCCGATTGAACTCAATTGTTGACGAAGCGCCCCTGGACGGCGTGCCCGTCCGCCATCGTCGCCGACACCACTACGCGGGCTCCCTTGCCGAGCGGCTGGGCGAGCGTGCCGACGAGCTTGTTCGGCGCGGCCGGCTGAAGCGTGACGGTCGCCGTCTTCCCGCCGTCCTGGACCACCGCCCGGGCGCTCTTCGTGCCGGCGGAGGCGAGCGGCTTGTCGTCCTCCTCGGTGAGAAAGATCGTGAGCTCCGTCCCGCTCGCGACGAATTCCAGATGGTGGCCGGCGCTATCAACGACCGGACCGCCGTTCGGTCCCTTGGCCTTGTCGTGCGCGCCCGCACCTGTCGCCAGCAGGGCGACGGTGGCGGCTAGCAGAAAACGTCTCATGGTCAGGTCTCCTTGGGTCTTCAGAAGGCTTCGGCCGGGCTGAGTGAGCCGTCGTGCCCCTCGCGAATGCGGTCCAGCGCGCGCTCGCCGAACGTGAGGAACAGGATCGGCGTCAGGAAGGTGTCGAGCAGCGTCGAGCTGATCAGGCCGCCGAAGATCGTCACCGCGACCGGGTGCAGGATCTCCCGGCCCGGCTCGTCCGCGCCCAAGATCAGCGGGACGAGCGCGAGCCCGGCGGACAGCGCCGTCATGAGGACCGGCGTCAGCCGCTCCAGGCTGCCGCGGATCACCGCCTCGCGCCCGAACGTCTCCCCGTCGTGGAGGATCAGGTTCAGGTAGTGCGAGATCTTCAGGATGCCGTTGCGGGCCGTGATCCCGGCGAGCGTGATGAAGCCGATCATGGAGGCCACCGAGAGCGGCTGGCCTGCCAGCCAGAGCGCCAGCACGGCGCCGATCAGCGCGAGCGGGATGTTGCCCATCACGATCAGCGCGAGCGGCACCGACCGGTAGCGCGAGAACAGCACAACGAAGATCAGCGCAAGCGAGACGAGCGACAGAAGCGCGATGCGAAGGCTCGCCTCCTCCTGAGCCTGGAACGTCCCCTCGAGAGCGGCGACGTAGCCGGTGGGCAGGCTGGTCTCGTCGATGGCTCGCCGGATGTCGGCCACGACCGCGGCCATGTCGCGCCGACCGTCCGTGTTCGCCATGACGACGATGCGGCGCCGCCCGCTCTCCCTGAGGACCTGGTTCGGCCCGTCCGTCTCGGTCACGTCCGCCACATGGTGCAGCGGCACGCGTCCCGCGGGTGTCGTGACCAGGAGATCGTTCAGGGCCGTCGTCGAGCGGTTCTCGTCCGCCAGGCGGACCACCACGTCGAAGCGGCGGTTCCCCTGCACGACCTGGGACACCGTGCGCCCATTCGAGAGCCCCTCCAGGGCCTGGGTCAGGGCTGCCGGCGTGACCCCGTAGAGAGCGGCCCGGCCATGGTCGACGTCGATGCGCAACTGCGGGATGCGGACCTGCTTCTCGACCTGGAGATCGACGAGGCCGGGAAGCTTGGCCAGGCGCTCCCGCAGGCCACCCGCGAGCGTGCGCAGGGTGTCGAGATCGTCCCCGAAGACCTTCAGGGCGATCTCCGCGCGGACCCCTGACAGCATGTGGTCGAGCCGGTGCGAGATGGGCTGGCCGACATTGAGCACGGCCGGCAGGACGGCGAGCTTGGCCCGGAGGTCGGCCATCACCTCGTCCCGACGCCTCTCCGAGCGCTTCAGGTCCACGTCGATCTCGGAGACGTGGACGCCCTCGGCATGTTCGTCGAGCTCGGCCCGGCCCGTGCGGCGGCCCACCGAGACCACCTCCGGCACCTCGCGGACGAGGCGCTCGGCTACGAACCCGAGGCGGTGCGATTGCGCGAGCGAGATCCCGGGCTCGTAGGCGAGCGACAGCAGCACGGTGCCCTCGTTGAAGGGGGGCAGGAAGGCCCGGGGCAGTGTCGTGCCGAACAGTCCCGCCGCGACCACGCCGATACCCGCCGTCCCGAGGAGCAGGGCGCGATGCCCGAACGCCCATTCGAGGGCCCGGCGGTTGCCGCGCTTCAAATGGCCGACGAGCCACGTGTCCCCGTGGTCGGCGCTCGTCCGGCCGGAGAGCAGGTAGTAGGCAAGGACGGGCGTGACCGTGATGGAGGTGACGAGCGAGGCCAGGATCGAGACGATGTAGGCGATGCCCAGCGGGGCGAAGAGCCGGCCCTCGATGCCGGACAGAGCGAACAGCGGCACGAAGACGAGGATCACGATCATCGTCGCGTAGACGATCCCGGAGCGGACCTCCTGGCTGGCATGGGCGATCACGCGCAGCACCGGTTCCGGGTCCGCCTTCGCCCGGTTCTCGCGCAGGCGTCGGATGATGTTCTCGACGTCGACGACCGCATCGTCGACGAGCTCGCCGATGGCGATGGCGAGGCCGCCAAGTGTCATCGTGTTGATGGTCAACCCGAAGGCGCGGAATACCACGACCGTGATCAGCACGGAGATCGGGATCGCGAGGAGCGAGATGACGGTCGCCCGGACGTTCATCAGGAACAGGACGAGGACGACCGCGACGACGGCCGCCGCTTCGAAGAGGACCCGCCGGACGCTGTCGACCGAGTTCTCGATGAAGGTCGCCTGGCGGAACTGGACGTTCGTGGCGCTCACGCCGGCGGGCAGCGTCTTCTGGATGTCCCGAAGCGCCTCCTCGACCTTGCGGGTCAGCGGCACGGTGTCGGCGCCGGGCTGCTTCTGAACGCCCACGATCACCGCGGGCCGACCGTTATAGCCGGCGTCGCCGCGCTTCACGGCGGGAGCGAACTCGACCCTGGCGACCTGGCGCAGCAGGATTGGTTGGCCAGTACCGGTCGCACCGGACGCTCGGGGTGCCACGACCGTGTTCCGCAGGTCCTCCAGCCGGTCGCTCAGGCCGACGTTGCGGATCAGGTATTCACGGCCGTGCTGGTTGACGAAGCCGCCACCGGTGTTGGTGCCGAAGCGCGCGGCGGCCGCCTCGATCTGCTCAGCCGAAACGTCGAGGGCCTGCATGGCGGCCGGGTTCGGCGTGATCCGGTACTGGCGCACCTCGCCCCCGATAGGGATGACCTGCGACACCCCTGGAATCGTCAGCAATTGCGGCCGGACGACAAAGTCCGCCAGTTCGCGGATCTGCATGGGGGTGGTGCGTTCGTCGCCGGTCACCGCCACGAGCATGATCTCGCCCATGATGGAGCTCACCGGTCCCATCTGCGGGGTGAGCCCGCGCGGGAGCTGGTCGCGCACGAGGGACAGCTTCTCGGCGACGAGCTGGCGGGCGCGGTAGATGTCGCTCGACCAGTCGAACTCGACGTAGACGACGGACAGGCCGACGCCCGAGACCGAGCGGACCCGGGTCACGCCGGGCATGCCGTTCATGGCGGTCTCGATCGGATAGGTGACGAGTTGCTCGACCTCGGGCGGCGCGAGACCCTCCGCCTCGGTCATCAGGGTCACAGTTGGTCGGTTCAGGTCAGGGAAGACGTCTACGGGCAAGCGCGGCAGCACGTAGGCGCCGTAGGCCATGAGCGCGAGCGCGGCCGCGAGCACGAAGAGCCGGTTCCGCAGGCTCGCGGAGACGAGGAGGTTGAACATGCCTCGTCGCCTCAGCGAATTTGATTGACGAGGTCGGCGCCGCGCACGACGACGCGCTCGCCCTCGGCCACCCCGGCCCGCACGACCACCCGGCCCGCGTCGAACGGCTCCGTCCGGACGAGCCGCGGCTCGAACTGCTCCGGCTCGGCGTGCCGCCAAACCAGCGTCTCGCCGTTTCCGCCGCGTACGACGGCCTCTCGCGGCAGGACGATCCCGCTTTCCGGCTTGCCCGAAGGCGCGACCACCGTGACCGGCTGCCCGAGGCTCAGGTTCGGCGGCGGGTCGAGCACGGCGAACTGGACGGTCACCGATTGGTGCTGCATGGCGCGGCTGGACCCCTGGTGTCGGAGCTTCAGCCGGACCCCCTCGGTGGTGGTGGCGCTCGCCTCCCCTCCGGTGCCGGCGTTCGGCATGTCGGCATCGTGGAACACGACGGCTTCGACGAAGAGCGCCTTCGGATCGACCACCTGGAACAGGATGTCCTGTGCGGCCACGACCTGGCCGGCGACGACGCGGCTTATCGCGACCACCCCGTCCACGGGCGCCCGCAGCACCTCGGGTGCGGAGCGGGTCTCGCGAACGGCGTCCCGCCGCCGCCGCAGACCTTCGAGTTCGAGCTCGGCGTCCGAGACCGCGACTGTCGTGCCCGCACCGCTCGCCAGGAGCCGCCGGGCGCGGGCGAGGCGTGCCTCGGCCAGCGCGGTCTGCTGCTCTATGTCGCCGACCTTCTCCGCCAGGGTGGCGCGGTCGGCGGCGATGATGGGCGCCTCGACCACGGCGAGGATGTCGCCGCGACGGACGCTCTGGCCCAGCGGCGGGAAGCTTCCCCCTTCGGGCGCGCTCACCCGGCCGCCATTGATGCTCTGGACGAGGCCGCTGCGGTTCGGGTCGGCGATGACGCGTCCGATCAGCGTCGTCGAGCGCTCGGCGGTCGACGCCTTCGTCAGGAGCGTCCTGACCTCCAGGATGCGCTGGGACGGCTTCGGCAGGAACACGCTTCCGTCCGACAGGCGCTGGGGCGTGTCGCCGGAGGCGCGGGGCGCCGTCGCTGCTTGCCCGTGGTCGTGACCTTCGTGGGCGAACGCCAAAGCCGTCGTAGCTATGATGGCCACCAATGCCAGTCCGGCTGCGGGGACCAGACGTCCCCTGGCGCGCACCGCGACCCCGAGCAGGAATCCGAGCGCGAGCGCCAGGGCCGTGATGGCGTGGGCGCGCGGCACGTCTCGTCCGGCGATCTGCAGGGTCGGGCCAGCGGCGGGAGCGGGCGCTGCCGCCGTTGCCTCGTCCGGCAGGATCAGGGTTCCGATCAGGAGATCGTCGCCGGCCGGCCCTGTCACGGACAGGACCACCTCCAGAGGCCCGTGTCCGTCGAGCTTCGGCGAGGTCACCAGGTAGATGCCGTCCGGCCCGGGCTCGGCCCGGATCTCACCCTCTCCACCGAAGGTGACCGTGACCTGGGCGTCATTGGCCGGCTCGTTCGTGGCGAACCGGTCGAGATACAGTGTCAGCCGTTCGCGGCGCGCGATGCCGACGGCTTCGTAGATGTCCGACGTGAGCGCGACGCGTGGGTTGGCCGGGGTCGCCGGGACTGCCGGTGGCGCCCCGTGGTCATGCCCTTCGTGGGCGAGAGCGGGAGTGGACAGGACTGCGATGCCGACGAGCACGGCTGCGAGCCGACGCAGCGCGCCGGGAAAGGACGAGAGCATGGGAACCCCGAAAAGCGGACATGGCTTCGGGAGCGCCCCGGCGGTGGCCAGGTCGCCCGATCAGGCTATGTCGGGGGTTCTCGGCGGCTTCCTGGGGCTTTCGCGGACAAGGCCGTGCCCGTTCTCCTCAAACGAGGGCAGGACGGCGATCGTGGGCGTTCGCGAGACGATGGTGTCCCTGGCCAACGGTGTGATGGCAGCTGAACAGAAGGTACCGCAGCACAGGCCATTCGACTCGTGATGGTCGAGCGCGTCCATGCCTCCGCCGTGGTGGTCGGCATCAACGTCGGCGACCACATGGTGGTGGTGCGTTCCGCCATGATGGTGACCATGATCGGCTGCGGTGGAGGTGGCGTGCATCGGCGTGATGCGTGCCATGGCCGGGCCGTGGAGCACGAATGACGCAAAGGCCACGAGCATGATGCTCGCGACCAGCCGTCGAATATGTGTCCACGTGCGGTGCAACTTGGGCCTCTGGTGCAGAAATACGGCGTCTGCAAAACAGTTCAAGCGAGAGTCCATCTCACAAGAGAGGCGTCTCTCTCGCAGTCGAGGTGACCCTTGTGAACCTTCCCATAGGGGCAAGGTCAAGCGGGCCTCATTTCGCCGGTCGAATGGCGGGCGAGCCAATCATGACGACCGACGTCTCTATGGAGGACCGGTTCGACTTCCCCGCCTTGTCGAGGCAGGGGCGTCAAGGCGCTCGCCGAGGTGCCGATCTTCCCGGCGGGCGGCCGTTCGGCCTGCTCCAGGTCGAGGCCACTGAGCCGCGGGCCTTCGGCGACGAGGAGACTTAGTTCCTGCGCACCCAGGCCACGATCCTCGGGCCGGTTACCGACCGTCTTCTCAAGTTGCAGAGCTTCAGCGCGATGGAGGAACGCTTCAGCGACTCTTTGCGCAAAGCGAGGAGCGCCACCGGTTTCTGCTTGCGCTGCGCGACGCAATGCGGGCCGCGCCGAGCGCCAACGGAAAATTCGAAGTGGCCGCCGAGCACCCGAGAGAGCGGCTCAAAGCCTCCTGGGTCCTTTGGGCCGCATACGACTGGAAGAGCGATCTCGCTCACATCGTCGATGATCCGTTCGCGGACGGCGCCCATCCTTTCCCGACGGTCATGCGACTGAAGGTTATTCCGGTGAGGTCCTGAACGAACCGAAGGCCGGCAAACCGTGCGGGTCGACGATGTCGAGCGATTGTGGTGGGCCCGGCAGGACGCCATCCCTGGCCGCCTGAACCCCTTGTCATAGAGGGCGCGCAACACTCAGTACCTTGGCATGTTACACGAGGTGTTCAACAGCGTTCAACAGCGATCCGTCGTTGCTCATCGGACAGGTTCCGACCCGAAGCAATCGTCCGACGTAGTCGCTGTTCGTGCACGTCCGGCCGTGTTCTACGCGGTCCGAGTTCGGGTACGATCCGCGCATTGTTGGGCCGCCGTCCTCGTGGCACGGTAGGCGGATGATCGTGCGCTTTGACATCCGGCCAGACCCGGACGGCTGGACCATCTACGACAGAGACACGAATGAGCCTGCCGTAGTAGACGGGCTAGCCTCGGTCGGACTGCCCTACGGGGACGCGGATGAACTCGTCGACCTCCTGAACACGCTTGACCTCCTCAAGGGTCGCACCTTGCGCTGATGCCTCGGGGGTCTCTTGAACATACGGCGGGCCTGAAGGAGACGCTGCGCCTCGCGAATTCAGAGAACGCCCACTCGATCGCGAGCCAGCTCGGAAGCCGTATCGCCCAGATCAGCTCCGCTACCCAGGACGACCCGTCGGTCCGCGAGATGCTCGTCAGGGTCCGCAAAACCAGCATCGACTTGCTGGAAGCCCTCAGCCGGCGCAAAAACGAAGAGGCCGCACGGCAAGATGCCTTCGCCGCGTTGGACGAGCTCGAGATCGAGCTAGCTCGCCTGAACGAGCTTGGAAGAGCGGCACACGGGGAGGGGGCTGGCGCGCTCGGCCCAGCTCAGCGCCGCTAAGCTCAGGATGTGCCACCGGTGGGCAGGACGCCCAGCTACGCCTCGTGAGCGTCAGGGCCGTCCGGCAGCGGCATCCAATGCGAGATCGCATCCTCGGCAATTGAGCGCCGCATCCCAAGTCGCACCCACTGCTTCACCTCGTAGGAGACGATGGCAGCCGAGTGAGGCGCGTTCTGCCACTTGACCCAGACCAGGATGGGGGTCCCGTCCCGCGGCGCTGTATCCATGAACTGCCACGCTCGGGACGCTTCAGCTTTCGGCCGAGTCTCGAGCCGTCTCGCTACATGGAAATCCAGAAATGGGTCGGCATGACCGAAGATTGTTCCAGGACGACGCATCTGACGGCCTATCGTAAGCAATGAGCTCCGGTAGGTGCAGGACGCGTACCGGCTTCCAAGCGCTTGAATGGCCTCAGTTGCGATCTCAGCCGTACCCTCCGTACCCACGGTGCGGAGAGAAATTTCTTGCAGTCCTCGGAGCCCGCCCTGCGACTGTCTGAGCGGCAGCGGTCCCCAGATTACATTTTCTCCACGTCCTTGTTGAAGGGACCGGGCCGACACAGCTCTTGGCCGCCGCTGGACCACGATGCTGACCACGCGGGTTGGGGCGAACGATGTCGTTGAAGCACGCACTCGCGGCGGCTTTTTCTCTGGTTCTCAGTGCCTCGGCATCCCAGGCCCGTGCCGGTGAACCCTCAGCATTTTGGGACCTCAAGCCCGAGCAGCTTCGAACGCTCGTTGCCGCGCCCCAGGTGATGGTCACCCGAACCAAGTCGGGCTGGGACGCCTACTGCCGCTGCCCCGTTGCTCTCAGGCCGAATGAGATCCCGGAGGCTATGAAGAAGGCGATCATCGCGGTCGAGGATCGGCGCTTCATGGACCATGGCGGCGTCGACTTCATGGCTTTGGTGTCGGTCCTTCGCGGCGGGCTCAGCCGTGGGGGGAGCACGATCCCCATGCAGCTCCTGAAGAACCTAGTCCTTCACGACCTTCAGGGACGAGACACCCTCAGCAAGCTGGAACGCAAAGGCTCCGAGCTACTCCATGCGGGCACATTCGACGGAGCGGTTGGCAAGCAGGAGCTGCTGGCAGCCTATCTTAACCAGGTCGAGTTCGGCGGCCGTGAAATCGTCGGGCTGTACAGGGCGACGCGGCACTACTTCCGCAAGGAGCCAAAGGACCTCAACCTGTACGAGGCCGCCCTCCTGGCCGGAATGGTTCAGGCTCCCGCTCGCTTTAACCCGATCAAGGAGGCCACAAAGGAGCGGGCACACGAGCGAGCACTGCTGGTTCTCAAGCTAATGGCTCAACAGGGTCGGATCACCGAGGCCGAGCTGCGTCTGGCGGAGGCGACAGGCATTCGCCGCGGAGCGCTGCCGGAGTTCAGGATCCAGACGCAGCCATTCACGGAATGGGTGGTCCAGACCTCGGCATCCGAGTTCGTGAAGGAGGGGGAGACAATCCGGCTCTTCGTCACCCTCGAGCCCCGGTTTCAGCGGGTGGCGGAGACAAACCTGAAGGCACTCGTTTCGTCAGGCGCTGTTCCGGCCGAATACGACGCCGGCGCCGTGATGATGACCGGGGACGGTCGCGTACGGGCAATGATCGGAGGGGTCGACTGGTCGAAGCGCCAGTTCAACACGGCGGTCAAGACGCAAGTGCAGCCGGGCTCGACTGCGAAATTGCCCCTCCTCGTTGCCGCCTGTGAGGCAGGCAAGAAGCCGGGGAGCCGGGTCCTGGATATCCCGATCACCGAGATTTGGCCTTCGAACGGGCCACAGGGCTACAAGGGCGAGACTACCCTACTCGAGGCGATCGCGTCGTCTCGGAATGCCGCTGCTGTGCGACTGGCCCAGGACCTCGGACCGAGGAAGGTGGCCGATGTGAGCCGCCGGCTCGGGATCGACCCCGGAGCCAATCCAGATCTCAGCTTCGTACTAGGATCATTCTCCGCGAGTGTTCTCGGGATGACCGCGGCCTACACGGCTGTCGCGAATGGCGGTTATCGGGTCACGCCAACGGGCGTGCTGGCCGTCGTTGACGGGCGCGGCAACGTCCGCGCGAACTTCCAGGAGCAATCCCGAATTCGAGTGATCCCGGAAGCGTGCGTCCAGTCCGCCCGGACGGTGCTGAACGAGGTTGTTCGTAACGGAACGGGCTCTGGTGCCCGCCTCCGTCGCTGGCAAGCATACGGGAAGACCGGAACGACCACCGGGAACGCAGACGCTTGGTTCATCGGCTGGAGTGAGGGCCGAGTGCTCGGGGTCTGGATGGGCAGGCGCCGTGATGCCGTCGGCGACGTCATCGGCGGCAAGAACGCCCCGGCGGAGCTCTTCCGCCTCGTCTCGAACGGCACCAACGAGATGATGGAGTACAGGGCACGCCAGGGACTGCAAGGAAGAGCGAGCCAGGTGGCCGAAGCAGGTCCCGAGCGCCCTAGGCCGGCGCCCCAACCGCCTGCTCGCAAACCGGCACCATCGAGGCAACTATCGTCCGCTCAGCCGACCATGCCATTCGCGAGGAACTTTGCGCCAGACACATATTCGGACCTGCACGAAGAGGAGGCCTGGTACGAAGAAGAGGACGAGCCTCTAGGACGCTGGTAGGGCCACCGGACGGCCAGCGGCCGGTCTGCGCTTGCCGAGATACTGGGCCTGCAGAGGGCAATTGTGACCCAAGGCGGACGTTGAGCATGTCCGCTTCGCGAAGAAGCGCTCGAGGCACAACGCCACACGGTGGAATACTGCAACTCGGCCAAACCCGTCCGCAGACTGGCCGCCCGCCCTAGGCTCACCTACCGAGCTGGCGCATGAGAGCGAGTTCGTCTGTCACGCGCCAGTGCTCGACGATACGTCCGCGAGCGATCTGCTCGATGTTGATCTGGTTTACCTCGACAGAGCGGCCGGTCGGGGGGATGCCGAACAGGCTCCCTCGATGCGTGCCCGTCATCACAACCCGCGCGACCGCTCGGTTCGGGGTGGCAAAGAGATCCTCGATGCGGAAAAGCAGATCCGGAAAGGCGGTTCGGAATTCCGCGACAATGGGCTTCAAACCCGCAGGTCCGAGTGGCGGGTTCGGAGTGGAAGGCGTGTGGTTGATGTAGTCGGGGTCGAGCAGTTCATCGAGCACGTCGAGGCGGCCTTGGTTCCAAACCTCCTCGAAGTAGCGTCGCACGATAACCCGGTTCAGCGCGGTTGCTTCAGCAGCGTCGCTGTGTTCGCTCGCAATTGCTGATGGTGGGCCGGCGGCCGCGGCCGTGAGAGCGACTGTGCCAAAACTTCGGCGCGTGATCGACATTGAAGGTCTTCCGAGTTGTCCAGCGGCCGATTACACCCGACGATGTCGAGCGGGCTCACGCTGGCGCGAGCTTCAGCGCAATGATCCCGACCAGCACGAGCGCGATACCGCCCAGGCGCGCGAGGTTGAGTGTTTCGTCGAACAGGACGACGCCCATCAGCACGGTCCCGACCGCCCCTATGCCCGTCCATACGGCGTAGGCGGTCCCGACCGGCAGAGCCTGTAGCGCGCGACCGAGCAGGAACACGAACCCGGCAAGCAGGATCAGAGACACGAGGCTCCAGCCAAGCCGGGTGTAGCCGTCCGCATATTTCAAGCTGATTGCCCAAGCGACGTCGAGGAGCCCCGCCGCGATAAGGGCTGTCCATGCGAGGCTATGGCTCATCGCTGCCGCCTCAGGCCGCGAGGGTGAGCAGGTGGGCGTCATGCCGGGCCAGAAACGCGCGGAGCTGGTCCGGGTAATCTTCCGCGACCGCGTTCTGGACGCTCGGTCGCGTGGTCAGGGCCGCACGCCAGGCGCGGACCTTAGGCGTGCCTGCAAACACGCCGGTATCGGCCAGCGTGTCGAAGACGTCGAAGTACCGGAAGATCGGCCCGAACACCGAGTCCACGAGGCTGAAGCGCTCGCCCCCGAAATATGGCCCGGCGCCGAGCGCCGGCTCCAGGCGCGCGAATTTGGCGACAATCGCCCGCCGCTTGGCTTCGTACGCAGTCGAATCTTGCGCGGTCTCAAGCCCCCACATGTCGGACAGGATAGAGGAGCCGAACTCCATCCAGGCGCGGTGCTGGGCCCGGGCGAGCGGGTCCGACGGATGCAGCGCCGGGCCGGCTTGCGTCTCTTCGATGAATTCACAGATGGCCGCGCTTTCGAAGAGTGTGACGGTTGATCCGTTGGGCTCCCTCACGAGCAGAAGCGGCACCTTGCCGAGTGGCGAGATCGTGTTGAACCATTCCGGCTTGTCCGCCAGGTCGATGTTCAGGCGCGCGAATTCGACGCCTTTCTCGCCGAGCGCGATGGCGGCCCGCTGCACATACGGGCACAAATTGTAGCTGACGAGGGTGAGTTTGGTCACGGAACGCACCTCCCGATTCAGGCTGCCAACTTGCGAGTTTCCGCCTGGATTGCTTCGCGGACCTTCGGACGGGCAGCTACGCGGTCGATGAAGGTGCGCAGCGACGGGAACGGCGCGAGGTCGACGTGCGTGAAGCTCGACCAGCTGACGATCGTGAACAGGTAGGCATCCGCGACCGTGAAGGCTTCTCCCATCAGGTACGGGCCGTGTGCCGCCAGATGGGATTCCACGAAGCCGAGCCGCTCCACGATCTTGTGGCGTGCGAAGGCCTGGGCATCGGCCCCAACCTCCGGGTGAAAGAGCCAAGGGCTGTAGGTCTTATGCAGCTCTGTCCCGACGAAGTTCAGCCATGACTGAAGCCGAGTTCGTGCCAGCGTGCCGGACGGCGGAGCCAAGCCGGCTTCCGGGTTCAAATCGGCGAGATACTGAACGATCGCTGCACCCTCCGTCAGCACCGAGGCGTCGTCCAGCAAAAGGGTCGGCACGTACCCGTTCGGGCTCACGCGGGTGAAATCGGCACCGGTCTCGGTGATGTGAGGGGCTTTTGCGATGTCGACCCGTTCCAGGTCGATTGGGATCCCGGCTTCTCGAGCCACGATATGCGGCGCCAGCGAGCAGGCACTCGGAGCGTAGTAGAGCTTCATTGCGTGTCCTTCGAAGTAGCTTTGAGGTTCGCCCCTCTGCTTCCGGGAAGGTAGGAGATCCGGGTCCGCAAGGCTCGTTGAGAGTTCGCCAACCGCGCTTGCGTGCCTGCAAGTGATCGGCTCAATGTATGACCATGGACGACTGGAACGAGCCCCGCCTCGTACTGGCCGTGGCCCGGGCGGGTAGCCTCACTGGGGCTGCCAAGGCGCTCGGCATCGACCACTCGACCGTGTTCCGGCGGCTCAACGCGCTGGAGACCAAGGTCGGTGCGCGCCTGTTCGAGCGCCTACCTGGCGGAGTTTATCAGCCAACCGCCGCGGGCGAGCGCACCGCCGCCGCCGCCGAGCGTATGGAGGACGAGACGCTTGCGCTCGACCGGGACCTCGCCGGCCGGGACCGACGGCTCTCAGGGCGCCTGCGGGTAACCTCCTCCGAAACGCTCGCCTTCCGCCTGCTCACCCGGCACCTGGCGGTATTCCGGCAGGCTCACCCGGGCATCCTCGTCGAGCTCGCGATCGACAACCGCGTGCTCAGCCTGTCGCGGCGCGAAGCCGATATCGCGCTTCGACCCGTCCGGCCGAAGGAAGGTGACCTGTGGGGCCGCAAGCTCGCCGACGTTGCCTGGGCGGTTTATGGAGCCCATGCCTACCTCGACGCGAGCGGCCCAGTCTCCTTGGCTGAGGGGCTGGGCCGCCATGCCCTGATCGGCTGGGACGAAAGCGCTGCTGGGATTGCGGCCGCAGTCTGGCTCGAGGAGGCGGTGCGCCGGGACGCTGTGGTGTTCCGGACGACCAGTCTCGTAAACCAGCTCGTGGCCGCCAAGACCGGCATCGGCCTCGCCGTCCTGCCTTGCTACCTCGGCGACCCGGAGCCGGAACTCGCTCGCGCCCTCCCAGACCCGCTGCCGGAACTCGCCGCCGAGCTCTGGATCGTGACCCATGCCGATCTCAAGGGTACGGCCCGCGTACGAGCCTTTTTCGAGATCGTGGGCGAGGGTCTCGCAAGTGAGCGCGGCCTGTTTGAAGGGCTGCGGGTTTCGCGAACCTGACTTTGTGGCCAGCTTTGGCTAGCCGATCCGGCCATGGCTCGTCAGAAGGCGCATGATCTGCACCTCTTTCGGGAGCTCGATGAGGAACTCTGGGTCCCGCTCCAGATGATGGATGGCCGTGGGATCGTCCCCAGCGAAGCCGGTCATCGCCTCGATGCTCTCCCAATACGAGATCGTCATGAACTCGGTCTCGGTTTCGCGATCTTCGCGGAAAGTTTGCACGCCGAGAGCTTTCTCGATCAGCGGCTTGATGCCGACCTCATAGTTGTACGCCTCATACGAGTCGGCCAGTTCCGGCCTCGTGCGACCTCGCCAAATGCGGGCGACGATGGCTTTTTGCCCCGAAGTTTCACCCACCTGATCACCTCCTCTGTCTCACGCGGCCGCGGTATCTCTCCATCTCTTCGGGCAGAGTGAGCCGATGTTCCGAACTGGCGCCAGCGCTCTCGTTCGGCCCTGCTGCATCATGCTCCGGAGCCGAAGGCCGATGCGAGCGCCTTGCGGGTCGGTCCGGAGAGGCGGGTGTGCATGACGACTTGCCCTGTGGGCAAGTTCGGCAGCCCGGCCCCGGCTTCCAGCACCGCGCAGCCTCGCGGGACGTGCCGCGTCCCGAACACGCCGACGCCGAGGCCGGCCTGCACGGCCGCCTGGAGCGCCATGACGGATCCCCCCAAAAACGCGAATCGCCACGGCATATCGGCTTCGTCGAGGGCGCGGACAGCTGCGCCTTTGACCCCGCAGGCGCCCCGTAGCGCGACGAGCTGAACGGCCGGATGTGGCATCCATCGGTAACCCGGGTCGGCAGCCCAGACGAGGGGATCGGAAAACAACGGGGTGCCCTCTCGGTGCTCCGCTTCCTGCCGCACGATCGCAACGTCGGCCTCTCCTCGGTCATAGGCATCGCGCATCTCGGACGAGAGCCCGACCACGACCTCGGGCGTGATCTTGGGCAGGGACGCCTTGAGGCTCGCGAGCGCGCTCGCGAGCCGCGCGCCGGCAGCGTGGTCGCTGACCGCGAGCCGCAGGACGGAGCGCTCCTCCGTTCCGGACAGGCAAGCGATAGCCGTGTCATGGGCGTCGAGGATGGCGCGCGCGTGGTCGAGGAAACGGGCGCCATCGGGCGTCAGCGACACGGAACGCGGCGTGCGTGCGAGGAGCGCTTGCCCGACCTGCTGCTCCAGCTTGGCAATTCGAAGGCTGACCGCTGATTGCGTGGCGCCGAGCATCGTGCCCGCGGCCGTGAAGCTCTTGAGCTCCGCCGCCACTGTGAAGGTCCTGAGCTGGTCCAGGTCGAGGTTGCGCATCCATCATTTCACGCAGACATCTCTGATATTGGCAAGATGCGTTTTGGAAATGATAGATGCGGGGCCATGCTGGCCGGGTTCAAACGAAGTTGCACGGAGCTCGTCATGCCCATCATCAACATCAAGATCGCGCCTTTGAGCCCGGTGACCGAACTCGAGGAGAAGGTCGCCGCCGCCGTCACGCAAGCTTCCACGCACATCCTGCGTAAGAACCCCGAGGTGACGGCGGTCGTGGTCGAGCGAGTGGACCCCAAGGTCTGGTTTGCAGGCGGCACATCGCTCGACCGCCAGCGAAAGTCGAGCTTCTGGCTCGAGATCAAGGTCGTCGACGGCACCAACACGAAAGACGAGAAGGAGGCCTTCATCGCGGCCGTGTTCGCCGCAATGGCGAAGCTCCTCGGGGACCTCCACGAGGAGAGCTATGTGCACGTCCATGAGGTGATTGCAGACAGCTACGGCTACGGTGGGCTTACCCAAGAGCGGCGCTACATCGCCGCGAAGCTGCAGACGCTGTCGCAGGAGCGGCGGGCCGCTTGAGCAGGATTCGCCCGAACGGCCGAAGACCTCAGGAGGACCGCACCACTCGGCGCCCGAAGGTTCTCCTCAAGGTCTCGACCGAACGCGGCGCCCACCGCGCGGGTGAGGGCCAGGAGCTCTGCACGTGGAGCCGGCGGCAGGTTTTCGGCCCAGCGGCAGCCAGGGCTCCACTCAGCCCCTTTTGTACTCGGGCTGAGATTGGTGGCGTGGTGACGTTAAAGCAGGCGAGCGCATGACCACGAACGGCTCGGGCGCATTGTCGACGGATGCATCCGCCGCGCGTTGGCCGTTGCTCCGCTGGCATCTGTCGTCCGCCACTTTGAACGTCCCACAGGCAGCGGGTCCGGTCGCCTTCTCCCTGGTCGCCCTGAGCCTCACGGGCGACACCAGCCGGGGCGCGGCAATCATGGTGGCGATGACGCTGGCACAAGTGCTCGGCGCGGTTCCGCTATCCCGATTGGGTAAGCACCTGCCCACGGTCGGCCTCCTGCGTGTGCTGCTTTGCGTTCGCACCATTGCGTTGGGCGCCATAGCCGTCGCCGTCGGGTACGGGGTTGCCTTTGATTGGCTGATCGGTCTCGCAGCGATTGCTGGCTCGGTGAACGGGGCGGCTTTCGGCTACCTGCGTTCCCTGCTCAATGCGCTCACGCCCGCCTCGAAGCTGCCCCGGGCGCTCGGGATCGCCGCCACTCTGAACGCGATCACTTTCGTATTGGCTCCTGTGATCGCGTCCGGCGTCGGAGTGATTTCCCCGGCCTTCGCCGTCCTCGCGATGGCTGTCCTGGGAGCTGCACCGGCACTGCTGGTTCCGGCTGACGGGTCGGCCCACGCCCCGGATGCGCCGCACGCTTCGGGATCAGTCCTGACGCTCTCCATTGTCTTGTGGCTCGCATGTGCGGCAGCGGGCGGGGCAGCGGTCGCGGCCTTTGAGATCGGCGCGGTAGCCCTCGCCTTGCGGTTCGGCTACGAGCCTGCTCTCGCGATCATCTTCACGGTTCCCCTTTGCCTGGCCTCGATAGTGGGCGGGCTGTGGGTCAGCCTCATAAATCGGAACGCGACACGCCTAATCGTGACGCTTCAACTGGCGGTGATGGCGCTAGGCGTGACCCTTGCAGCGGCGGAGCTTTCCGTCGCGGTGACGGTTCTTGGAGCGGTGCTCACCGGGTCCGTCCTGGCCCCCTTAGGCGCGTACTATTCGCTGATGCTCGACAGTCTGGCGCCTCCGCACAGACGAGCAGAGGCGTTCGCGCTCCTCAGGACGGCCAACGCCGTCGGCGTCATTCTCGCAGGCCTCGCGTTGGCCACCCTTTCGCTATCCACGGCGATGACAGCAGTCACCTGCATGATGGTTTTTGTTACCTTGCTGGTCGCCGGACGGTTGTTCCTGGGCCGGCGAGACCAACCCGGTTCGGACCTGATTGCTGACAAAGCCGAACTGCCGCGGTAAGCGAGCCATAGGCGAACTTCAGAGCGTCCGCTTCCGGGCGGAATGACCCGGCGGACCGCCAACCGGCGGATCTGACCCGTTGCAGACGTTCAAAAGGTCCGCTTGCGGGTAGTTCAACCGTGCCCACTCTAAGGCCGTTTGTGGCCGTAAGCCGCTGGTCCGCTTTTAGGCGAAGCAACGGGCAAAGCGGACCGACGGGAAGACGCTCGGTCGCGTGGGTCAACCCTTGGCGGCCTGAGCTCCAAGTTCCTCTAGGTCGAGGTCGCGCTCGAGGTCGTGCAGCGTTTCGTCGTCGATCTGCCGGGCGCGGTGCAGGCGGACGAGTTCGGCCCGGCCGGCCGCGACGGCCGCGAGCACGACGTCGAAATGGGCCGCGATGCTCTCGTCGCGCTCAGCCTCCGTGCCGGGGAACTCCGCCGAGATCGTCGCCCGCCGGCGGTAGCTGTCGAGGAGACGCGGGTGGACGAGCGTGCCGTCCGCTCCGTAGGCCCGGCTTTCCACGGCGGCGAACTGGGCGCGGAGCATGGCCGCTTCCGCCGCGAAGAGATCGAGCGGGGGCCTGGCGCGCACGTCCTCACTCAGCCTCGCCCACCCGATGACCCAGCCGAGCGTCGTTCCTTGCAGGAGAACGGTCACGGCGATTACCGCGAAGGCTGTAACCAGCATCAGGTCGCGTCCGGGTACCGTCGCGGGCACGCTGAGCGCGACCGCGAGCGTGACGACGCCGCGCATGCCCGCCCAGCTCATCACGGTCGCGGCGCGTGCCCCGAGCGGCTCGGCCGAGCGCCATCCCGCCCGGGAAGCGAGCCGGAGCAGCACATCGGAGCCGAAGATCCAGGCGAACCGGGCGAGGGTCATGCCCGCCAGGACGGCGGCGACCGGCAGCGCGAACCGCTCGAGGACGACGTCGACCCCCCCGACGCGGTCGATCACGCCGCGGAGCGACAGTCCGATGAGGATGAAGACGGCCGCCTCCAGGAGGAACACCATCGTGTGCCAGAACGCGACGCTGCGCACGCGGATGCTCGCCGTGAACACGACGTGCTGGAACCAGCCGCACACGAGACCGGCCGTCACGGTCGCGATCACGCCCGAGACGTGCAGCAGCTCGCCGACGAGGTAGCTCGCCCAGCAGACGAGCACGGAGGCCGCGATGGCGAGATGCTCGTTCCGGAGCCGCGGCACGAGAACCACCCAGGCGGCTCCGATCAGGCCGCCGACGACCAGGCCGCCGCCGACCAGGACGGCGAAGCTGCCGATGGCCGCTCCGGCGCTGAACGTGCCAGTCAGCACTGCCGCGACCGCGAAGCGGAAGATGACGAGCCCGGTCGCATCGTTGAGGAGGCTCTCGCCTTCGAGGAGCGTGCTCAGCTTCCGGGGCAGCTTCACGCGCTGGAGCACGGCGCGGGCCGACACGGCGTCCGGCGGGGAGACGATGGCGCCCAGGACGAAGCAGGCCGCCCAGGGGAGCTCCGGCACGACTGCCTTCGCCACGAGGGCGACGACGAGCGTCGTGAACAGCACCGCCCCGACCGCGAGGGAGGTGATGCCGATCAGGTGCCGGCGAAACGGCCCGAGCGCGGTGAACCAGGCGCCGTCCATCAGGAGTGGCGGCAGGAAGACGATCAGGACGAGTTCGGGATCGAGGCGAATCTCCGGCAATCCGGGCACGAAGGCCAGCGCGCCGCCTCCGACCAGCAGCGCAACGGCGGGCGGAAGGCGCAGCCGCAGCGCGGCGTATTGGAGCACCAGCACCGCCACGAACATGCCGACGATGAGCTCGAACAGGTGGACCGCGCTCATGCATTCCGCTCGGACAGGTGAACTGGCGGACGGCGTATAGCCGGTTCTTCTACGGATAGAACACGCCGCCCGTCGCCCGGCGCGGCTTGTCCTTCGTGTCCGGTAGCGGGATGAACTCCTCGGCGTCGCCGGGAACGGTGTCGAAGCGGCCTTGCGCCCATTCCTCCTTGGCCTGCTCGATGCGCTCGGGGCGCGAGGACACGAAGTTCCACCAGATGTAACGCGGCCCGCCCATCGGCGCGCCGCCGAAAAGCATGAACTCGGCGTCGCTCAGGGCTGTGACCACGATCTGATCGCCTGGGCGCAGCACCAGGAGCTGACCCGGCCCGAACGTGTCGCCCGCGATCTCGATCTCGCCCCCGAGCGTGTAGACGGCGCGCTCGTCGAAGGACGGCTCGATCGGCATCCGGGCTCCCGCCCGGAGCTTCACATGCGCGTAGACGGTCTCGGAGGGCGTCACGAGCGGCGAGCGCGCGCCGAGCACCTCGCCGGCGATCACGCGCGCCCGGATGCCGTCGCCGTCCACCACCGGCAGCGCCTCGGCGCCGTGGTGGACGAAGGCCGGATCGCTCTCCTCCTGCGCCTCCGGCAGCGCCATCCAGCTTTGGATGCCGAACAGGCGCTGGCCGCTGTGCTTGCGCTCGTCGCTCGTGCGCTCCGAATGCACGATGCCGCGCCCGGCCCGCATCCAGTTCACGGCGCCGGGCTCGATGGTCATCTCCGTCCCTAGACTGTCGCGGTGGAGGATCTGCCCCTCGAACAGGAAGGTGACCGTCGCGAGGTTGATGTGTGGGTGAGGTCGGACATCGATGCCCTGGTCGGTCAGGAACTCCGCCGGCCCCATCTGGTCGAAGAAGATGAAGGGGCCCACCATCTGGCGCTTCACCGAAGGCAGCGCGCGCCGGACCACCATCTCCCCGAGGTCGACCGCCCGCGGGATGATGAGCGTCTCGATCGCGTCGGCGCTCCTCCGGTCGCCCGGGGTCGGATCGGGGCAGGGTGTCCAGCTCATGATGTCCTCTCCGTCTCGCATCGAAGGTGTCGCCGACGACGCGCAGGGGCGCGCCGTCGGCCGAGGTGACGACCCGCAGATCTCAGGCGGGCCGGCCGGTCAGCCGGCGGTGCTCGGCACGGGCGTGTTGAGCAGCTGCTGCTCCCACAAATACGCGATCCCGCTCCCGGCGGCATGCTGCTTGAGCACTTCGGTGACCCCGACGGCGGTGTCCAGCCGCGCCCAGTCGCGCTGCCACTCCGCCATGACAGCGAGCCAGGTCATCATGTTCACCCCGGCCCTGATCATGCGCTGGATCGCGACCTCGTGAGCCTCGACCGAGACGCCGCCGGACGCGTCCGTGACCACCGTGACGTCCCAGCCTTCGCCTGCTGCCTGGATCGCGGGCATCGCGACGCATACCTCCGTCCAGAGGCCGGCGATGATCAGCTGCTTGCGGCCTGTCGCCTTCACGGCGTCCACGACCTTCTTGTCTTCCCACGTGTTGACGAAGGTCCGGTCGATCACCTCCTGGCCCGGAAAGACGTCGGTCACCTGCGGGAAGATGACCCCGCCGCGATCGGCGATCACGCTCGTCAGGATCGTGGGCACCCCGAAGACCTTTGCGGCCTTCGCGAGCGCGGTCGTGTTGTTGACGACCATGTGCGGGTCGTGGCTGTTCAGGTTCGTGAGCTGGTAGGGCTGGTGGTCGATCAGGACCAGGACGGAATCTTCGGGGCGGAGAAGCGACTGGAGACCGTTGCGAAATGTCATGGTTGCATCTGCCGTCGTGAGGGAGGTCGAGGGGCGAGGAGACGCACGTCGGCCGGTGCGCCTCCTCGTCGCAGAACTGTCAGTCCCGCTCGCGGCGCGGTAGCGCTCCCGGGCGCCACGCTGTGTCGCGAAACGGGGAACGCCGAGTTGGATCTAGAAGACCTGCGGACCTTTGTGGAAGTCGCCGACACGGCGGGCATTACGACCGCCGCGCGCCGGCTCGGCGTGTCCAAGTCGATCGTCAGCCGGCGGCTCCTGAGGCTCGAGGCGGAGCTCGGCGTCCAGCTTCTGGCTCGCACCACGCGCGGCGCCGCGCTCACGGAAGCCGGGTTGGTGTTCCGGGACCATGCGGCCCGGGTGGGCGCCGAGATTGAGGCGGCCCGGGAGACCATCCTGCCGGCGGGCGATCTGCGCGGCCGGCTGCGCATCGCCATGCCGATCTCGTTCGGAGCGACCCACTTCGCTCCGGTGCTCGCCGAGATGGCACGGCAGCATCCGCGCCTCCACATCCACACCTCCTACGAAGACCGCTTCGTCGACCTCGTCGCGGAGGGGTTTGATTGCGCGATCCGGGTCGGCTACCTGCCGGATTCGCACCTCGTCGCGCGGCGGGTTGGGCCGATCTACGGGCAGTTCGTCGCAGCCCGGACTACGTCGCGGCGCACGGGTCGCCGGAGACGCCGGAGGAGCTCGTCGCGCATGAGGCCCTGATGCAGGGCAACGAGACGTGGCAGCTGATGGACGGCGACACGATCGTGACGGTCCGTCCGCAGGGTCGCTTCAAGGCTGATAACGGCACGGCCCTCGCGGCCGCCGCGGCGGCGGGGCTCGGGGTCGCCATGCTGGCAGACTGCCTGATCCACGACTACCTGGCGTCGGGCGCGCTCGTCCCCGTGATGAAGCGGCACCCGCCGCCTCCGGCAGGCGCCTACGTTGTTCGCCCACCGGGTGCGCACCCGTCGCGAAAGGTACGCGTCCTCACCGACTTGCTCATCGCATACTTCGAGCGGACACCGTACCTTCGGGATCCTGCTCGCTGACGAAAGCGACCGGACGCTTTTGGCCGAAAGAAGAAAGACCGCTTCGGGCGGGCGCGGCGGGTAAGCGGACGCGCTCTCCGGGCCGTATCTCGGAATGCGGCCCACGCCGCGCGGCCATCTGAGGCTGGAGGCAGCCACTTGGCCCGAAGTTTTTGCGCAAGAAGCCGCGATCGAAGCGGTCCTAGACGGCGCCGGAACGACTCAGGTCGTCCGTTCATTGCAGGTTGACGCCGGTCCGACCGGCCTACTGGCGGTAGCTTTGTGACTTCACAAACCATTCTCGTTCTCGGCGGCGGCAATGCCCTTGCCGCTTATCACGCCGGCGCATTCGAGAAGATGGCTGGGCGAGACCTCCGACCGGATTGGATCATCGGGGCTTCTGCCGGCGCGATCACGGGCGCCATCATCGCCGGCAATCCGCCGGAGCTCCGACTGCAACGCCTTCGCGAGTTCTGGGCGGAAGCGACCACCAAGAGCCCGTTCGAGCTGTCCGGCAATCCGAAGCTCCGCCAGTACTACAACGGCTGGCACGTCGCGTGGGCGGCGCTGTTCGGAAGGCCCAGCATATTCGGGCACCGTTGGCCCGGCTTTTGGGGCATCCTTCCCGGGCCGCAGAATGACATCGCGCTCTATGATCATCGGCCGCTTGCGGCGACGCTGAAGCGCCTGGTTGACTTCGATCTGCTGAACCGCTCGGAGATCCGCCTCTCGGTGACCTGCATCGATATCGAGACGGGGGACGAGGTCGTATTCGACACCACGCGCGACCGGATTGGTCCCGAGCACATCTTGGCGAGTTCGGCCATCACGCCGGGGTTTCCACCGGTCGAGATCGGCGGACGTATGCTGTGCGACCCTGGTTACGTGAACAACGCGCCCGTGGACGTCGCCTTCGCGTCCCCGCCGGAGGCCGACACCCTCGTCATCTTGCTCGAGCTCTTCAGCCTTAGCAGCCCGCGCCCGGCCTCCATCGACGCCGTGCTGGAACGCACCCAGGACATCCTGTTCGCGAGCCCTGCTCGGAAGTCCATCGAGGCGCTCAGGCGCGAATATGCGCTCCGGGCGCAGATTGACCCGCACCTGGCTGCCATAAGACTGCTGCACCTCGTCTATCAGGCGCCCGCGCACGAGCTCTCGACAAAGACGATCGAGTTCTCACCCTCCTCAATCCGGGACCGCTGGGCGGCCGGCGAACGGGATCTCACTGCCGGGCTCGCTCGGCTTGAAGGTTCCGCAGGCGCGCCAGGCCTGACTTACGTTACGCTCGACCAGCGGTCCTCGAGCGACACCGCCGAGCACCCGGCCTAGCGTCGGGAACGTGTTCCCGGGCCCCGGAGGATCAGGCGTCGCCGGTTCGCGCGTTATGGCTGCGTTTCAGATTTGACGTGTACGTAGATTCCTTTCCGAGCATCGTGTCGGTGTAGCCCACCTGAGGTCCTTGGACGCCTCCCTGATGGGACGTGCGGTGCTCCGGGATCTGCGTCTGCGGTCCGGCCTCCTGCTTCATGCGAAGGGCCTTCTCGGCGTTTCTCTGCAGCGCGCTCTTCCCGAAGCGCCTTCCGGCGCGACGCGGCGGCTCTGCCTTTGCGGCTGCGCGGCGCGAGATCAGGTTTGCGGCCAGCCAGCCGAGGCCGACTACCGCGCCGGTAACAGCGACCTTCTTGATGAAGCCCGTCCGGTTGTGGGCGAGTTCCGAGCGGATGCCCATTTCCGCCGGGATGTTGGGGATCCTGCCGCGGCCGAGGTCCTCGACGACGCCTTCCACCACGCTCACGCGGTCGGCCGCCATCAGCATCAGCCAGTGGGCCCATTCGGACTCGCTGAACTTGAAGGCTTGCCTGCGGATCATTCCGCTCACGCCGCGCGGCGGCGTCGAGGTGCCGAATACCGCCGGAAGGTTGTTCCGCTCGATCGACTGGAGGACCTCGACCGTTTCCTCCTGTTGGGTCGGGCGGGCCCAGTTCATGCCGCCCTTGTCCTCCCGCGACCGGTCGCGCATCGGATAGGTCGGGTCGTTCTCGGGGTCAGCGTCGACGCCCCAGCCGGGCACCGTCGCGGGATCGATGAGGTCGTTTCGCATCTCGCTCTCTCTCATGCGCAGGCCGACGGCGGAACGAGAACCGGCTTGATGCAGCCGTCCAGCTTCGCCGAGAAGATGTGGTAGGCGTCGGAGATCTCCTCCAAGGGCACCTTGTGGGTGATCATCGCCTTGGGATTGAGCCGGCCAGCCTGGATGTGCTCGATGAGCTTGGGAAGCAGGCGCTTCACCGATGCCTGGTTCGCTCGGACGGTGATGCCCTTGTTCACGACATTGCCGATCGGGATGAGATTGCCTGTCGGCCCGTAGACGCCGACGATCGACACGACCCCGCCCTTCTTCACTGAGTTGATGGCCCAGTGGAGGGCGACGGCAGAGCCGCCTTCCAGCTTCAGCTTGGTGCCGAGAAGCGTGTGGAGCGCGCTGCCCGCCGCATCCCCGCCAACCGCGTCGATGCAGACATCGGCGCCGAGCGAGTCGGTGGTCTTCTTCAGGAACACGACGGGATCGTCGAGCTCCCGAAAGTTGTAGACCTCCGCAGGGCAATAGGTACGCGCGAAGTCGAGCCGGTAGTCGAGGTGATCGATGACGATCACGCGGCCGGCGCCGAACAACCAGGCGCATCGAGCCGCCATGAGGCCGACGGGGCCCGCGCCGAACACGACCACCGTGTCGCCCTTCTTGATGCCGCCCATCTCGGCCGCCTGATACCCGGTCGGCACCACGTCCGTGAGCAGCACGGCGTCATCGACATCCATGTCGTCCGGGATCTTATGAGGGCCAACATCAGCGTAGGGCACTCGCACGTATTCGGCCTGGCCGCCGTCATACCCGCCAGCCGTGTGGGAGTAGCCGTAGATGCCCCCCACCGCGGTCGCCTGGGAGTTCGACTCGTGGCAGTTGCCGAACAGGCCTTGCTTGCAGAATTGGCACTTCCCGCACGCAATGTTGAAGGGGACCAGCACGTGATCGCCGACTCTTAGGTTCTTCACCTCCGGCCCGACCTCCTCGACCACGCCCGTGAACTCGTGGCCGAAGGTCATGCCGACGCGCGTGTCCGGCACCATTCCGTGGTACAGGTGGAGGTCAGAGCCGCAGATGCAGGAGCGTGTGACCCGGATGACCGCGTCCTCCACGTGCTCGCACACCGGCATCGGCTTTTCGTCGAGGCGGACCCGATACGGCCCCCGGTAGTTCATCGCGAGCATCGCGGACAAAGCTCCTTGTGCAAGAGACAGGGAACGGCACGAGGATACAGTGGTTCCGGTCCAGCTCTGACTGTTGAAGCAGTGCGCTCAGGACGCGCCGCCTCGGGCCCACCGGGTCATCATCCATGACGTGGAGGGCCCCCGGGAGTTCTCGTCCACCTCCGAGAGAGCGCGGGCGAAGGCTGGCTCATGAGCAGGCGGTGGAAACCGGGGCATCCGCGAATCGAAAGGTGTTCAAACCCCGTGTGTGAGGTTGCATGGAGGTCAGGTCACATCCGTTTCTAACTCCACTTACCGGCGATCATGTCTGCTTCGGGGAACAGGTCGTGTGACTTCGAGCGTCTTAGTTGGGCGCGAAGCGGCCGTGACGTGTTCTGGCCGAAAGCAGACGGACAGCTTTCGGGTAAGCGGGACGTGCAAGCGGACGTGACGGCTGTTTGAGCCTCGACGCGACCGAAGATCGAACTGTATGCCAGAGGAGGCCGAGATTCCGCTATCGCCGGGCGATGTCCGCCCCGAGCGAGAGCGACCGGCCGAGCGCTGCCGCAGCCTGTTCCAGGCTGGCGAGCCTCACCGGCAGATCGTCGTTGAAGATGCGCTGCACCGGCCCCGTGAGGCCGATGCTGTAGAGGATCGAGCCGTCCGCGAGGCGCACCGGGAAGCCGAGCGCGCCCAAGCCCTCGTCGATCTCGGAGACGCAGGTCCCGTAGCCCCTCTCCCGGACGGCTTCGTACTCCTTCAGGATCGTCTGTCGATCCGTGCAGGTCTGGCTCGTCAGGGTCACAAGCTCGCCGTCGAGGGCCTTCTCCACGATCCCGGGCGCCTGGAACGCCAGGATCGCCTTGGCGGTCGCGGCCGCGTGCGGCGGCATCTGCAGGTCGGGCTGCACGTAGCTTCGCCACTGCACCTCGGGCGAGATGCTGAAGACGACCCGCACGGCGTGTCCCACGAGCCGCGTCAGGTAGCAGGTCTCGCCGCGCTCAGCCGTGAGCGCCTCGAGGACGGGGCGGGCGAGCGTCTCGAGCCAGCCCTGCTCGGCCGAGGCGTGCAAGAGCCGCACGACCCGCTTGCCGAGCGTGTAGGGCCTATGGCGGCCGCCGCCCTCCACCAGTCCGGCGCGTGACAGGCCCCCGAGAAGCCGGTGCGCGCTCGTCTTCGGGATGTCGAGGGCGGCGCAGACATCGGTCATCGTGACCGCGCCCGGAAAGGCCGCCACGAGTTCGAGCACCATCATGTAGCGGTCGAGCGGGCCGCCGGGGGAGGTCTCGCCGTCGCCGGCCGCCGCTGCGCCGAAAACGGGCACGCTGCCCGGAGAAGCACGATTGACAATCGTGTCCCGCACTCTAACCTCCCGACTGAAATCCGGAACAACGTTCCGATAATCGGAACTCTAAGCGGATTCGCTCTGAACAGCAACGGGAACTGGGACATGCGACAGACACGACGGGCGGTTCTCGCAACAGCCGCCACTGTCTTCCTGGCGGGCACCGCCATGTCATGGGCCGCCGACGGCCCGATCACCGTCGGCGCGACGGTTCCCACGACCGGCCCCCTGTCACTCACGGGCAAGCAATATTTCAACACGCTCACGATGGCCGAGGAGGACATCAACAAGGCGGGCGGGATCAACGGTCGCCAGCTCAAGATCGTGATCGAGGATGCCGGCGCTTCCAACAGCACGGCTGTCTCGGCCTTCGTGAAACTGATCCAGGAGACGAAGCCGCCCTTCGCCTTCCTGACCAGCTATTCCACGCAGAACCTCGCGGTCGCGCCCGAGGTCGCCAAGGCCGGCATTCCGGTCATGTATTCGGGCGGGGCCGATGCCGTTTCCGAGAACGGCAATTCCTGGATGTTCCGCATCCGGCCAGCCGACAGCCTGGCCGGCCGGGCCATGGCGCAGTTCGCGACAGGCACGCTGAAGGCCGCGAAGCCCGGCATTCTCTATATCCAGAACGATTTCGGACAGGGCGGCGCCGCCGTCGCGCAGAAGCAGTTGGAAGCGGCCGGCCTCAAGGTCGTGGCGAGCGAGGCCTACGGGCAGAACGACAAGGACTTCTCCGCCCAGCTCCTGCGCCTGCGGTCGTCCGGCGCCGACGTCGTCTTCATCTTCTGCTATCCGGCGGACGGGGCGCTGGTGCTCCGCCAGGCGAAGGCGCTCGGCCTGAAGATGCCGATCGTGGCCTCCTCGGCGGCTTTCGTGCCGGCCGCCCTGCAGCTGCTTTCGGCCACCGATCTCGACAACGTCTGGGGCGTCGTCGACGCCTTCGTCGACCCGAGCGTCGGCGGCCGCATGAAGGACTTCGCGGAGCGCTACAAGGAGAAGTTCGGCACGGACGCGGACCCCTACGGGCTCGCCTATTACGACGGCGCCCTGCTGATGGCGGAGGGCATGAGCAAGGCCGGGACGGACCCCAAAGCCCTGCGCGACTGGCTGGCGGCCGCGAAGGATTGGCCCGGCATCGGCCATCCCTACACGTTCGATGCCAAGGGCAACGGCGTGCACGACCTCGCGATCGTCAAGGCGAAGCGCGGCACCAAGAGCCTCGAGCTTGTGCAGAGCGTGAAGCTCGACTGAGCCAAGCGGCGGCCGCGGGATCTCCCGCGGCCACCTCTCCTGGCGGCTCCCGGCGGAACCCGATGGCTGATCTCATCCAACTCCTCACGAACGGGCTTGCGCTCGGCAGCGTCTATGCGCTGGCCGCGATCGGCTTCGTGATCGTCTATTCCGCGACGGGGGTCGTGAACTTCGCGGCCGGCCAGTTCGTGATGCTCGGGACCTTCGCCGGCGTCACGACCCTTGTGAATCTCGGCATGCCGATGCCCGTCGGATATGCCGGCGCGGTGGCGCTCATGGCCCTGTTCGGGCTCCTCTTCTACGCGGCCGTCTACCTGCCGCTCAGCCGCAGCCCGGTCGTGACCATCATCATCGGGACGGTCGCGATCGGCATCACGCTGCAGAACGCGGCGCTTCTCACCTTCGGCTCCTGGCCGGTCCGCCTGACCTCGCCCGTCGAGGACATGGTCGTGGAGGTCGGCGGCGCCGTCATCCCGCTCCACGCGATCGGCGTCGTGGTCGCGACCGCAATCCTGATCGGGCTCCTGTGGCTGCTGCTCAACCGGACCGCGCTCGGCATCGCCATGCGGGCGGTCGCGCAGGACGTGCGGGCCGCGAAGCTGATGGGCCTGCGCGTCAACGTGCTGCTCGCCTTCACCTGGGTCCTGGCGGCCGTGCTGGCGGGCATCGCCGGCCTGATGCTCGGACCCATGTGGTTCGCGGACGTCAACATGGGCGACCCGATCGCGCTCAAGGCCTTCGCGGCGACCATCATCGGCGGCTTCGGCAGCCTGCCGGGTGCCATCGCGGGCGGCCTGTTCGTCGGCCTCGCCGAGGTTCTCGGCGCCTCGTACATCTCGTCGGCCTACAAGGACCTGATCGCCTTCGGGGCCATGATCCTGTTCCTGCTCGTGCGTCCCCAGGGCGTGTTCGGCGAGCGCATCCAGGACCGGGGCTGACCAGCATGCGCGCCTCGCTCCCCCTCGTCGCGATCCTGCTGCTCGCGGGCCTCGTCCTGTCCTTCACGGCGTCCGAATACACGCTGCGGCTCCTCAACATGGCCGTGATCGCGTCCGTCGCGGTGGTCGGGCTCAACTTCGCCTTCGGCTATGCCGGGCTGATCTCGCTTGGCCACGCCGCCTTCGTGGGGCTCGGCGCCTACACGCTGGCGATCCTGACCACGCAGGCGGGCTGGTCGCCCTGGCTCGCCGCGATCCCGGCGATCCTCGGCACGGGCCTCGTCGCGGCGGCGCTCGGCTATCCGCTCCTGCGCCTCAAGGGTCACTACCTGGCGCTGGCGACGCTCGGCCTGAATGTCAGCTTCAGCATCGTGGCCGCGAACTGGATCGAGCTCACGGGCGGCACGAACGGCATCGCCCGGATCCCCGGCCTCAGCATTTTCGGGCATGAGCTGAAGGACGAGCGCTCCTTCCTCTGGTTCGGTCTCGCGGTCCTGGCCCTGCTGGCCGTGCTCGCCCTCGCCATCCATGGGTCGCGCATCGGCCGGGCCATGATGGCGGTGCGCGATGACGAGACGGCTGCAGCCATGACCGGGATCAACGTCACGGGCGTCAGCGTCTCGGCCTTCGCACTCTCGGCCGTCTACGCCGCCGTCGCGGGCTGCCTGTTCGCCACCCATGTCCATTTCGTCTCGCCGGACGATTTCAGCTACGCGCATTCCATCACGCATCTCTCCATGCTGATCGTCGGCGGTGAGGGCACGGTCGCGGGCGCCATCATCGGCGCGGCGCTTCTCACCTTCCTGCCCGAGTGGTTCCGCGTCCTCGGCGAGGGCTATCTCGCCTTCTTCGGCCTGATGATGCTGGCCATCCTCGTCTTCCTCCCGACCGGGATCATGGGGCTCCTGCGCCGGTGGCGCCGCCCCGCTCGTTCCGGCGCCGGGCTCCAGGGAGCGGCGCAGTCATGAGTGCACTCCAGGCAACCGGCATCACCAAGCGGTTCGGCGGGCTCCTGGCGCTGTCGGAGGTCGACCTTACGGTCGGCCCTGGCGAGTTCGTGGCGCTGATCGGCCCGAACGGCGCCGGAAAGTCGACGCTGCTCAACGTCCTCACGGGCCTGTCCGCGCCGACCACCGGGCGCATCGCGCTCGACGGCCGCGACATCACCCGGCTCTCGACGCATGGTCGCATCCGCGCGGGGCTCGGGCGCACCTTCCAGCATGGAAGGCTGTTCCAGCGCCTGAGCGTGATCGAGAACGTCATGGTCGGGGCCGCGAACCGGAAGGGCCGGAGCGAGGCCGATCTGCGCCGCGGAGCGCTCGCGCAGCTCGGCCGCATGGGGCTCGAGCGTTTCGCCGACCAGCCGATCTCCGCTCTGACCTACGGCAACCGCCGCATGGTCGAGCTCACCCGCGTGCTCGCCTGCGAGCCGCGCGTCCTGTTGCTCGACGAGCCCGCGGCCGGCCTGAACACCGGCGAGGTCGAGGACCTCATGGCGCGGCTTCGCGCCATCCGGGCCGAGGACAAGATCGCGATCGTGCTGATCGAGCACAACATGGGCATGGTGATGCGGCTCGCGGAGCGCGTCGTGGTGCTGAACTTCGGCGTGAAGATCGCCGAGGGGACACCCGCCGAGGTGCAGGCCGACCCGGCCGTCCTGTCGGCCTATCTCGGCGAGGGAGCTGCCCATGCTCGCCATTGAGACGCTGACGGTCGCCTACGGCGAGATCGTCGCCCTGCACGGCGTCTCGCTGGAGGTGAATACCGGCGAGACGGTGGCGCTGATCGGCGCGAACGGGGCCGGCAAGACCACGCTCCTGCAGACCATCTCCGGCCTGAATGCCGTCAAGGGCGGCGATATCCGCTTCGCCGGCACCTCGATCGCCGGCGCCTCCTGCGATCGCCGGGTGCGGATGGGTATCGCGCATGCGCCGGAAGGGCGCCGCATCTTCCCCGGCCTGACCGTCGAGGAGAACCTGATCATCGGCACCGCGCCATGGCGGCGCGCCGGCGGTTCCTACGCGGACGAGCTCGCCTTCGCCTTCGACCTGTTTCCGCGCCTGAAGGAGCGCCGGAAACAGCTCGGCTGGTCCCTCTCGGGCGGCGAACAGCAGATGCTCGCGATCGGGCGCGCCCTGATGGCGAAGCCGAAGCTCCTGCTCCTCGACGAGCCCTCGCTCGGCCTCGCGCCGCGCCTTGCCGAAGAGGTGTACGAGCGGGTCGGCCGGATCCGGAAGAGCGGGCTCACGATCTTGGTCGTCGAGCAGAACACCGTCCTGGCGCTAGCCGTGGCGGATCGCGGCTACGTGCTCGAGACCGGCCGCGTCGTCCTTCAAGGCTCGGCGGCGGACCTCAAGACCAACCCTCGCGTGCGCGAAGCCTATCTCGGCCGCTGAGGCCAGGAGACGAGTGATGACCTATCCCGATCCCGCGTCCCGGTCGAAGGCGGCGCATGACCGTGCCCGCGCGAGCCTGCCGGGCGGCAACACGCGCACCACCGTCTTCATGAAGCCGTACCAGATCTACGCGGAGCGCGGCGAAGGCTGCCGCGTGATCGACCTCGACGGGGTCGCGCGGATCGACTGCATCAACAACTTCACTTCCCTCATCCATGGCCACGCCCATCCGGCCCTGGTGGAGGCCGCCTGCGCGCAGATGCGTCTCGGCAGCGCCCCGGGGCTGCCGACCTTGTCGGAGATCGACCTGGCGGAGTTGCTCTGCAGCCGCGTCGCGTCGGTGGACCGCATCCGGTTCAGCAACTCGGGAACCGAGGCGGTCATGAACGCTCTGAAGGCGGCGCGCGCCTTCACGGGCCGGCCGAAGATCGCCAAATGCGAGGGCGCGTATCACGGCTCCTACGACTACGCCGAGGTCAGCCTCGAGACCCGCCCCGAGACCTGGACCCAGGGTCCTCCGGCGTCGGTCCCTTACGCCAAGGGTACCCCGCAGGGCGTCCTCGACGATGTCGTCACGCTGCCCTTCAACGACATCGACGGCGCGGTCAGCCTGATCCGCGCGCACGGCGCCGACCTCGCCTGCGTGCTCGTCGACCCCATGCCGAACCGCGCCGGCCTCGTTCCCGCCGACCGCGCCTATCTCCAGGCGCTGCGTGAGGTCACGCGCGAGGTCGGTGCGCTCCTTGTCTTCGACGAGGTGATCAGCTTCAGGCTCGGCTATGGCGGCGCGCAGCCGTTCTGGGGCGTCGAGGCGGACCTCACGACCTTCGGCAAGATCATGGGCGGCGGCTTTCCGGTCGGAGCGACCGGCGGCCGGGCCGATGTGATGGCCGTGTTCGATCCGAGCGAGGGCAAGCCGGCGCTGCCCGCCGGCGGGACGTTCTCGGCCAATCCCGTCACCATGCGGGCCGGGCTCGCCTCGATGGAGCTTCTCGACCACGCCGCCTTCGAGCGCCTCGATGCCATGGGCGAGAGGATCCGCTCGGGCGTGGACGAGGCTTTCCGCAAGGCGGGCGTGCCGGGCGGGGCGACGGGCAAGGGCTCGCTCCTGAAGATCCACTTCACCGACCGTCCGGTGCGGGACTACCGCTCCGCCCATCTCGGCGCCGCGGAGGCGCAGCGCCAGGCCGCCTTCTTCCGCGCCCTCATCAACGAGGGCGTGCTGATGGCGAGCTACGGCCTGATGGCGCTCTCGACCCCGATGACCGACGACGACCTGGATGCCATCCTGGCCGCCGTTTCGGCGAGCCTTCGCGCCGTCACATCCGCCTGATCGCTTCTTCTCCGGCCCCGCTGGGGGCCGTCACCATCCAGAGATCATCATGACGCGCGCCGTCGATCCCATCACGCGTTCGGTCGTCGAGCACCGGCTGTCCTCCATCGTCACCGAGATGGGGGAGGCCATGCTCCGGACCTCCTATTCGCAGATCCTGAATTCCAGCCGCGACTTCTCCATCGGGATCACGGACGTTCAGGGGCGGCTTGTCGCCCAGGCCGATCATATCCCGATCCATGTCGGCGCGCTGCCCTGGGCCACGAAGGCCGTGGAGGAGCGCTTCAAGGATGTCGTGCCCGGCGACGTCATCCTGATGAACGACCCCTATCACGGCGGCTCCCACCTCCCGGATCTCACGGCCTTTGTCCCGGTGTTCGACGGCGACGAGCGCCTGTTCTGGACGATCGTGCGGGCCCACCAGAGCGACATCGGCGGCTCCACCTACGGCGCCTACAACCCGGATGCCCGCGACATCTGGACGGAAGGCCTGCGCGTCCCCCCGGTCCGACTCTACGAGGCGGGAAAGCTGCGCGACGACCTGCTCGACCTGCTCGCGCTGAACACCCGCATCGCCCACGATTTCCGCGGCGACCTGGCCGCGATGGTCGGGGCCGCACGCCTTGGCGAGCGCCGCATGGCGAAGCTGTTCGCCGAGTTCACGGGCCCGGTGGTCGTCGAGGCCGTGGAAGGGCTGTTCGATGCCGCCGAGGCGCGCAGCCGCGCTATTATCTCCACCTGGAAGGACGGCGTCTTCGAGGGCGAGGCCTTCCTCGACGATGACGGGCACGGCCGCGAGGATATCCGCATCGCGGCCCGCGTCACGAAGCGCGGCAGTGACATCGAGATCGACCTCTCCGAGTCCGATCCTCAGACCACGAGCTTCATGAACTCCTCGCATGCCAACATGCAGTCGGCCTGCGTGATGGCCATCGCCTACCTGCTCGACCCCGACATCCCGAAGAATGCCGGCGCGTTCCGGCCGGTCAGCGTCAAGGCGCGCGAGGGCACGATCGTGTGGGCCGAGCCCGGGCGCCCCGTGACGATGTGCACGAGCCACCCTTCCGACGAGATCGTGGAGGCCATCGTCAAGGCGCTCTCCGCCTCGTGCCCGGACCGCGCGATGGCCGGCTGGGGCCGTCGCTTCCGCATTGCCCTCCAGGGCGAGGACCCCCGCACGGGCAAGAGCTTCATCTGGCACATGTTCCATGCCCGTCCGGGTGGCGGCGCTTCGCCGGGCGGCGACGGCTGGTCCACGGCCGGAGAGTGGCACACGGTCGGCGGCCTGAAATTCGGAAGCGTCGAATTCGCCGAGGTGCGCTTTCCGCTGCATTTCCGGCAGCACGAATTCCTGCCGGATTCGGGCGGGGAGGGGCAATTCCGCGGCGGGCTGGGCGCTGCGCTCGACCTCGTGGTCGAGACCGCGAAGCCGGCGCTTGCCAACACGGCCGGCGACGGGGTCCACTATGGCGCCTGCGGCATGCTGGGCGGGCGCGATGCGCGCCCGCACCGTTATCGCCTCCTCTCCGAAGGAGCGGCGCCGCGCGACCTGAAAACCAAGGAGACGAATATCCCTGTCCAGCCCGGCGCCGTGTTCGAGGTGCGCTCCGGCGGCGGCGGCGGCTGGGGTCCGCCGGAGAAGCGCGATCCGGCGGCGCGCGGGCGCGATCTCCACGAGGGCTTTGTGACGGCAACGGGAGCCGGAAGGTGACGTCTTTGAGGATCGGGATCGATGTCGGCGGAACCTTCACGGATCTCGTCGCGATCGACGCTGGCGGCCGCACCGTCTTTGCGAAAGCGCCCTCCACGCCTGCCGACCAGTCGATCGGCGTGCTGGCCGGGCTCGAGGAGCTTGCGCGCAGGCTCGGGCTCACCTCGCGCGACATGCTCGCCCGCACTGAACGGATCGTGCACGGGACCACGGTCGCCACGAACGCGCTTCTCGAGCGCAAGGGCGCCAAGGTCGCCCTCCTGACGACCGAGGGGCACCGCGACATCCTCGAGATGCGCGAGGGCCTGAAGGACGACCGCTACGACCTGCGATCGCCGCCCAAGCCGCCTCTGGTCCCGCGAAGCCTGCGGATAGGCGTCCGCGAGCGGCTGCGAGCCGACGGCTCGGTGCTGATCGCGCTCGATGAGGCGTCGCTCGCGGACGCAGTCGCCCAGGTGCGGGCGTCCGGCGCGACCTCCGTCGCGATCTGCTACCTGCACTCGTACCGCAACCCGGCCCACGAGATCGCGACTGTGGAGCGCCTCGCGCGCGAGCTGCCCGATGTCTACGTCTCGCGCTCCTCCGACGTGCTGCCGCAGATCAAGGAATACGAGCGCGTCTCGACCACGGTGGTGAACGCCTATGTCGGGCCGGCGGTCCGGCGTTACTTGACGAACCTCGACCGCCGCCTGCGGGAAGCCGGGCTCGCCGGGAGCCTCTTCATCGTGTTGTCCCACGGCGGCATGGCACCGGTCGAGGAAGCCGGTCGGCTCGCCGCCGCGACCGTGCTCTCCGGCCCCGCCGGCGGCGTCGCGGGCGCGCGGCGCTGCGCCGAGATGCTCGGGATCTCGGACCTAGTGCCGTTCGATGTCGGCGGCACCTCGACCGATATCTCGCTCATCGCGAACGGCCAGGCGGCCCTGTCCGGGGCGCGCGGGCTTGCAGGAGAGCGCATCGCGCTGAGGTCGCTCGACATCGCGTCCGTCGCGGCGGGCGGCGGCTCCCTCGCCAGCTATGAAAGCGGTCGCTTCCGGGTCGGTCCCGAGAGCGCCGGCGCCGTGCCCGGGCCTGCCTGTTATGGCGGCGGGGGCACCATCCCGGCCGTGACGGACGCCAACCTGCTCCTCGGCTATCTCGATGCCGCTACGTTTCTGGGCGGCCGCAAGACGCTCGACCTTCCGGCCGCGGAGCGGGTGGTGGACGACTTTGCCGGCCGGCTCGGGATGTCGCGCGACGAGACGGCGCTCGGCATCCATCGTCTCATCAACCTGCAAATGGCGGATGGCATCCGGCTGATGACGCTCCGGCGCGGCGTCGATCCGCGCAAGTTCGCGCTCCTCTCCTTCGGTGGCGCGGCGGGTCTGCATGCCGTGGAGGTCGCGCGCGAACTGGAGATCCCACGCGTGATCGTCCCGACTGTGGCGTCCGTTCTCTCCGCCTGGGGCATGCTGGCGAGCGACCTTCGCTACGAAGTCAGCCAGACGCATGCCGGCTCCGGCGCTGCCATCGACGATGCCGGCCTGCGGGGCATCTTCGCGGACCTGGAAGGCCGCGCCACCGCTCGCCTCAGGGAGTGGTTCGATGGCCCCGTCCGGGTCGAGCGCTCGGCCGAGATGCGGTACGGCGAGCAGGTGTTCGAGGTAGACGTGCCCCTGGACGACGTGGCCTGGGACGCGCCGGACCTCGTGGCCCGGGTCCACGAGTGCTTCCATGCCCGGCATGAGGAGCTCTTCACCTACGCGTCCCGCGAGCAGGAGGTCGTCTTCGTGAATGCGCGCGTGGCGGCGGTCGGGGCCGTTCCGACACAAGAGGAGAGCGTCTTGACGCAACCGACGACCGCTCCAGCGATCGCCGAGCGCCGCGCCTTCTTCGACGGCTGGCGCTCGGTACCGCTCTACCGCATCGAGTCGCTCGAGCCCGGTGCCACCGTCACCGGACCCGCCATCTTCGAAGCGGAGACCACGACCGTGCTCGCCGGCGAGGGCGACACGGCGACCGTGAACCGCTACGGCTGGCTCGACATCGTGCTGCGGGCCTGAGACAGATTGGCCGAGGGCGCCGCAGCTGGGGAAGCTTTGCGGCACTCGCGGCTCGACCGACACCGACAAGTACGGCCCAGGGAGGACTACGATGCCGATCGCCGGCAAAGGGATGCTGATCACCTGGATGGACATCGACCCGACCGAGGAGGCCGATTTCAATCTCTGGTACGACCGGGAGCATCTCGCCGAGCGGGTAGGCATCGAGGGATTCGTGGAGGCGCGGCGCTGGATCGCGGCGGAGGCTCCGGAGAAGTACTTCAACACCTACTCGACCGAGACTTTCGAGGCCCTCGACAGCCCGGCTTACAAGGCGGTCCTGGCCAATCAAACCGAGTGGTCGAACAGGCACATTTCCCGTTTCCAAAATCCCGGACGGGTCGTGGGCCGGATCACGCATAGCCGTGGCCAAGGCCGCGGTGGGGTGCTGGGCGTGGTCCGCATTCGACCGGAGGCCGAGGGTCGGGAGGCTTTCCGCTCGCGGCTCCTTCCGCTCCTCGATCCCGGCATGCTGCCGGGGATCATCTCGCTCCACCTCGTCCAGAGCGATCCGGAACTGTCGAAAACCCTGACTGACGCCGAGAAGCCGAATCCCGGGGCCGCAGACTGGTACGTGCTGATCGACGGCACGGACCTCGGCGCAGTCGGCGAGCTGATGCAGGGCCGCTTCACATCAGCGGGTGCGCCCGTCGTTACGACAGGGGCCTATCGGCTCTTGTGGGACCTGGTGAAGGGCGAGCTATAGTCGCCTGAGCCGGCCGACCATTTTCGCCAGAACCGTCATCCTGGAGCTTATCGCATGAAGCCGAATGTTAGATCTCTCCTGGCCGCAGCGGGCCTCGCCGGCGCCGTTCTGGCGAGCTCGGCCGCCCTGGCCGAGAAATGGAACATGCCCGTTCGGTCCAACGAGCGGAACTACATGACCCGCAGCGTCATGGAATTCGCCGAGACCGTGAAGAAGAACACCGGCGGCAAGCTCGAGATCGTCATCCACCCCGAGGACTCGCTCACCAAGCAGCCGGAGGTGAAGCGCGCCGTGCAGACGGCCCAGGTGCAGCTCGGCGAGTTCCTGATGTCGATGCACTCGAACGAGAACGCCGTCTTCGGCGTGGATTCGGTGCCGTTCCTCGCGGGCAACAACGAGGAGAGCAAGAAGCTCCTAGCTGCCGCCAGGCCGTTCATCGAGGAGCGCCTGAGCCGCCAGGGCATGCGGCTGCTCTTCGTCACCCCCTGGCCGCCGAACTCGTTCTATGCCGGCAAGGAGATCAAGTCCGTCTCCGACTTCAAGGGCGTGAAGTTCCGCGCCTTCAACCCCGTGACGGGCCGTCTGGCCGAGCTGATGGGCGCGGTGCCTGTGACCGTGCAGCAATCGGAGGTGCCGCAAGCCTTCTCGACGGGCGTGATCCAGGCGATGATCACCTCGCCCGCAACCGGGGTCGACACCCAGGCCTGGGACTTCGTGAAGTACTTCTACGAGGTCAAGGCGATGGCGCCGTGGAACATCGTCATCGTCAATGAGCGGCTGTTCAGCCGCCTCGACCAGGCCAGCAAGGACACCGTACTCGCCGCCGCCAAGGCCGCGGAGGAGCGGGGCTGGAAGATGCAGGAGGAGGAGACGGGCAAGCTGGTCCAGACCCTCAAGTCGAAGGGCATGGAAATCCGTCAGCCGAGCCCCGAGCTCATGCGCGAGCTGAAGGCGATCGGCGACCAGCTCATCCAGGAATGGGCGAAGGCCGCGGGCGAGGATGGGGAGAAGATCCTCGCCGCCTACCGCAAGACCTGAGGGCCGATGCGGGTTCTCGACAAGGTCTACGCGGCGGGGATCATCCTCGCTGCGATCTTCATGGTCCTTATCGCCGGCCTGACGCTCGCCCAGGTCGTCGGCCGGCTTTTCGGGGTCGCCGTTCCGGATGCGGGCGACCTTGCCGGTTACTCCATGGCCGGCGCCACCTTCCTGGCTCTGGCGCACACGCTCCGGAGCGGCGGGCATATCCGGGTCAACCTGCTCCTCACCCAGGTCCCTCGGGGCCTGCGCAGGATTTTCGAAGTCTGGTGCGTGCTCGTCCTGTGCGTCATCGGTGCTCTGTTCGCCGGCTTCGCCATCAACATGGTGGTCGACTCCTATGCGTTCGGTGACGTGTCGACCGGCATGATGGCAATCCCGCTCTGGATCCCGCAGCTTTCGATGGCGGCCGGGGCCGTGCTGCTGGAGATCGCCGCGCTCGAGGAGCTCGTCCGCGTGTTCCGGGGCGAAGAGCCTGTTTACGCCCGGGCCGAGGGCGACGGCTTCACCGAGTAGGACGAAATGGACCCGCTTCTCTACAGCCCCATCCTGGCGCTGGCGCTGATCCTGCTGCTCGCCTCGGGGCTTTGGGTCGCGGTTTCGCTGATCGGCGTCGCCCTTCTCGGCATGCTGCTTTTCGCGGATGCGCCGATCGAGCTCGTCATGCCGTCGTCCATCTGGGGCGCGGTCAGCAGCTGGACCCTGACCGCGCTCCCGCTTTTTGTCTGGATGGGCGAGATCCTGTTCCGGACGAAGCTCGCCGACGACCTGTTCAACGGCCTTGCGCCCTGGACGAGCCGGCTGCCTGGGCGACTGATGCACGTCAATGTCATCGGCTGCGGGATCTTCGCGGCCGTGAGCGGCTCGTCGGCCGCAACCGCGGCGACCGTGGGACAGATGTCCCTACCCGAACTCAAGCGGCGCGGCTATCATGAGCCCACGAGCATCGGCTCGCTCGCCGCCTCCGGTACGCTCGGTCTGCTGATCCCGCCCTCGATCATCATGATCGTCTACGGCGTCTCGGCGAATGTCTCGATCGCTCGCCTGTTCCTGGCCGGCGTGCTGCCTGGACTCATGATGATGGCGCTCTTCATGGGCTACATCATGCTCTGGGCCCTCCTAAACCGGGACAAGATGCCCCCGCCGGAGCCGAGCCTCCCGATCGCCGAGCGGGTGAAGCGGCTTCGGCTGCTGCTGCCGACCGTTCTCCTTATCATGGCCGTGATCGGCTCGATCTATGCCGGCATCGCGACCGCAACGGAGGCGGCGACGCTCGGCGTAGTCGGGTCTCTCCTCGTGGCGTTCTTCTCGGGCAGCCTCACCTGGGAGAACTTCAAGGAGAGCCTCTACGGCGCGACCCGCACCTCCTGCATGATCGGCTTCATCATCGCGGCCGCGGCATTCCTGTCCGTGGTGATGGGCTATGCCGGCATCCCGCGCGCGCTTGCGAGCTGGATCGGGACGCTGGGCCTCTCGCCCTACGGCCTGATCTTCTCGCTTACGATCCTGTTCCTGATCCTCGGCTGCTTCCTGGACGGGATCTCGATGGTGGTGCTGACGACGGCCGTGATCATGCCGATGGTCGAGGCGGCCAAGATCGATCTCATCTGGTTCGGCATCTTCATCGTGCTTGTCGTGGAGATCGCGCAGATCACGCCTCCGGTCGGGTTCAACCTCTTCGTGGTCCAGGGCCTGACCGGCTACGACATCCTAAAGGTCGCCCGCGCGGTCCTGCCCTTCTTCCTTGTTCTCTGCTTCGGCATCTTCCTCATCACCATCTTTCCGGAGATCGCGACCTGGCTGCCCCGGACGATGTTCTCCGCCCGCTGACCGCCTCGCTCCCGGGGCGCTTCCCAGAAAGGCCCGACATGGTCTCGACCGATCCCACCCTTCTGCCCGTGCATCTGCTGTCGCGGGAGGTGATGGCCCGGCGCCTCTCTCCGGTGGATCTCGTCGAGGCCTATCTCGGCCGCATCGCGCAGCACGATCCGAAGCTGCAGGCCTTTGTCGAGATCTACGCCGACGAGGCGAGGCAGGCCGCGCAGGCGGCCGATCTCGCGATCCGGTCCGGCCATGCGGTCGGTCCGCTCCACGGCGTACCAATCGCGCTGAAGGACCTGATCGAAATCGAGGGGCGGACGGTTACCGGCGGGTCCGAAGCATGGCGCAGCCGCAAGGCGACCCGGACCGCGACCCTCGCCCGGCGCCTGATCGCCCAAGGGATGATCGTGCTCGGCAAGACGCATACGGTCGAGTTCGCGATGGGCGGATGGGGCACGAATTCCCGCCTCGGCACGCCCTGGAACCCCTGGGACCTGGAGCGTCCCCGTACGCCCGGCGGATCGAGCAGCGGCTCGGGCGTCGCGGTGGCGGCCGGCCTGGCCCCCTGGGCGGTTGGCACGGATACCGGCGGATCGGTACGCCTTCCTGCCTCCTGGTGCGGAATCACGGGCCTCAAGACGACCGTCGGCCGGGTCAGCACTTATGGGGTGCTGCCGCTGAGCCCGACGCTCGACACGCCCGGCCCGATGACGCGGTCGGTCGAGGATGCGGCCCTGCTCTACATGGCCATGCAGGGGCCGGATCCGCTCGAGCCGCGCACGATGCAGCTTCCGCAAACCGATCCGCTCGCGACCCTGAAGCGGGGCGTCAGGGGACTGCGGCTCGCCCGCATGCCCGAAGCGGAGCGCGGCTTCGCCACGTCGGAGGTGCTGGCGGCCTATGATGCGTCCCTGGTGGAGCTCGAGCGGCTCGGGGCGGAGATCGTCGCAGTGGAGCTCCCGTTCGGCTTCGCCGACGTCGCCGCGCTAAACCTGCGCATCATGGCGGCTGAAAGCTACGCCATCCTGCGCGAGCTGATCGACGACGAGGGGGCCCCGCTCGATCCGCATGTCCGCCCCCGCATCGTCGCGGGGCGGACCCTCACGGCGCAGGCGTATCTCGAGGCCCTGCACGAGCGGGAGAAGATGAAGCTTGCTTTCAACGCCGCGATGGCCGGCGTCGACGCGCTGCTCACGCCCACCACGATGACCACGGCGCTCCCCGTTGACGAGGTCGATCAGACGAAGGCGCCGGCGCACTACACGCGGTTCGGCAACTTCCTCGACCTCTGCGCCGTGTCACTCCCGAACGGCATCGGCGCAGGCGGTCTACCGACCTCGCTCCAGATCGTCTGCAAGGCCTACGACGAGGCGACGGCCCTGCGGATCGGCTGGGCTTACCAGAACGCAACGGAGTGGCACCTTCGGCGCCCGCCCGAGTGACAGAGTGTCCCGTCGCTGTTTGATGCGGTCCTCCCGGCAACATCGGGCCCGAATGCTTCGAATGGCTGCTTCGGCTCCTCTGCACTGGTGACTCTGAGGGGGAGAGCTTCGCCTCGCGAGGCGGACCGAGAGATGAAAAGATGATCGACCCGTGGTCCAGCTACCAGTTCAAGAGTGGTGCGATCATGAACAACAGGTTCGTGCTCGCACCGATGACGACGGATGCGTCCAATCCGGACGGGACAGTGTCGCCGGAGGAACTAGAATACGCACGCCGTCGATGCGCGTCAGGCTTTGGTGCGGCGATCAGTTCCTGCGCCTATGTTCATGATGATGGCAGGTCCTGGACGGGGATCGGGGCGGCGCATCCTGAGCACGTTGGCAGTCTCACGCGTCTCGCACCGGAGCTTAAGGTCGCTGGAGGCATCGCCATCCTTCAGCTGTACGATGGAGGACGGATCGCGAAGGCAAGCCTAGTCGGTGATCACGGGCTGAGAGCGCCATCAGCGATTCCGTCCCTTAGGCCTGGAGCCCTCACCCCGCGGGAGATGACGGCCCCGGAAGTGGAACGCTTGATAGAACACTTCCAAGCAGCTGCCCAACGTGCCCAGGTAGCAGGTTTCGACGGGGTCGAGCTGCATGGTGCCAACCACTACCTCTTGCACCAATTCTTCTCCCCGCGGGCAAATCGGAGACAGGATGATTGGGGCGGCAGTCTGGAAAAGCGGATGCGCTTTCCTCTTGCCGTCACCAAGGCCGTGCGTGAGAGCGTGGGGCCGACGGTGGTGATTGGCTATCGGCTGACACCGTTCGAGGCCGAGCCGGACGGCTATGGGCTCGATGATGCGGTGCTGCTTGCTGATCAGCTGGCCGCTCTTCCGATCGACTACTTGCACATATCGCTTGATGATTTTCGGTCGGCATCGCCTCAAAGAGAGGACCGCAGCTATACCGTGGAAAGCCGGCCCCGCGGTGCTAGCCGTGACCCGATTGCTGCCATCGCTCAGGTGGTGGCTGGACGCTGCGCCGTGATTGCATGCGGCGGGATCAGGACGGAAGCCGATGCACGTCTTGCCCTAGCATCCGGGGCAAACCTGGTGGCTGTGGGCCGAGCGGCGCTGGTAGATCCGAACTGGCTTGGGAAGCTGCAGACCGGTGATGAGGCCGCGATCGCAACGCTGCTTCCGCACGCCGCAACCGACATTGCACGCCAGAGAACCATCCCGCCTCGTATGGTGGAGTATCTTCTCAGCAGGCCAGGGTGGATACCTCGCCTGTGACCAGCAAGGCCTTTCCCCTTCTCGAGTCCGGGTCGGGCCCATATGTCCGCTTTTGAGTAGCCGGCCAATCGAGGCGGATGACCGGCTTGGGCGCGAAGCAGCCGCGGCCGGGTCTGGCCGATAACGGAAGGGCCGCTTCGGAACGATGAGGCCGAAGCGGACTCTATCGCCCTTCAGAGAGACCGAGCCAGGAGGCAAATAACTGAGACACGTGCGGCGTCCCGTCTGGGCAAAGCAGCCGCGACACGCCCTGACGCTGCGAAGGACAGAAAACTACCGCTGCGAAGCCAGACTGCGAGCCTGCAGCACCTTTGCGATCGTTCGCCTGAGCGTATCGGGAGTGTAGGGTTTCACGACGAGAGATGCTCCGAGGAATGCGGCATCGGATCCAACTGCGTTGTCTCCAGACGCCAAGACCACGCACACATCTGGTCTGATCTCCCGGGCGGCCCTTGCGAGATCCAGCCCCGACACACCAGGCAGCCCGACGTCGGTCAGCAGGACGTCCACGGTGCCGCTCTCCAGAACCTTCAGCGCATCCTCCGCGCTGCCAGCTTCGCTGACCTGGCAACCGGCATCGTCCAGCATCTCGGCCGTGGTGGCTCGGATCATCGGGTCGTCTTCGACCAGCAACACGGTCACGCCTTTTGGCCAATCCGCAACACGGACCGGAGCATTGCTCTGGGTAGCGGCTTGGCGCTGAGCCTGGTTCGCAAGGACGTGCCGAAGCTTTCGCGCGAGCGCCTCGCGCGTGTACGGCTTCGGGAGGAGCTCCACGCCGGGGTCGAGCCGCCCGCCGTGCACTATGGCATTCTGTGTGTAGCCCGAGGTGAAAAGCACGGCGACGTTGGGTAGCCGCTGCTTGGCTTTGCGGGCCAACTCAGGGCTGCGCAGCGGGCCGGGCATCATCACGTCTGTGAAGATCATATCGATCGGGAGTCCGCTCTCGACGATAGCGAGCGCGCTCGCGGCATCTCTCGCCTTGAACACACGGTACCCAAGCTCGCCAAGCATGGAGACGGCGACCTCACGGACTTCGTCATCATCCTCAACAACCAGGATCGTCTCGCTCCCGCCGCTCACCTCTACGGGAGAGGTCCCGACCAGCGCGTCCTCACTGGCCATCGCGCGGGGCAGATAAAGCTTCACGGTCGTACCTGCACCCACCTCGCTGTAGATCTTCACATGCCCGCCGGACTGCTTGACCAAGCCGTAAACCATCGCGAGCCCGAGGCCGGTTCCCTTGTCCTCCGGTTTGGTCGTGAAGAACGGCTCGAACACTCGATCTAGCAAGTCGGGTGGGATACCTGCGCCCGTGTCGGTCACCGCCAGCAGCACGTATTGGCCCGGCGTGACGTCTTCGTGCAGCCGTACGTAGTTGTCGTCGAGAAAGGCGTTGCTGGCCTCGATGGTGAGGCGACCATGGCCTTCCATGGCGTCCCGGGCGTTTATCGCCAGGTTCAGGATGGCATTTTCGATCTGGTCGGGATCGACGAGGGTGTTCCAAAGCCCACCTGCAACAACGGTCTCGATCTCGACCTCTCCGCCGAGGGCCCGACGGAGCATGTCGTCGATCCCGTGAACGAGCCGCCCGATGTTCACGGTCTTTGGCTCTAACGGTTGCCGCCTGGCAAAGGCGAGCAGCTGCGAGGCGAGCTTCGCGCCCCGAGCAACCCCGGCCAAAGCGCTCTGGACCCGCATTTCCGCACGCGGGTTGCCGGCCACATCTTTGCCGAGCAGCTGCAGATTTCCGCTGATCACTTGGAGCAGGTTGTTGAAGTCGTGCGCGACTCCGCCCGTGAGCTGTCCCACCGCTTCGAGTTTTTGGGAACGTAGCATGGTCGCTTGGGCTTGACGCAGTCTCTCTTCAGCCTCTCGCCGCTCAGTGATGTCGCGCGTGACCTTGGCGAACCCGATTAGGTTGCCCGCGTCGTCCCTGATCGCGTCTATGATGACGTGAGCCCAGAAGCTCGTTCCATCCTTCCGGACCCGCAGACCCTCGTTCTCCCATCGTCCCTCGCGGGCAGCAGTCTCCAATCCCTGCTGCGGAAGGCCGCTTTCACGGTCAACTTGGGCGTAGAAATTCGAGAAGTGACGCCCGATGATTTCCTCTGGTTTGTACCCCTTTATACGCTGGGCCCCAGCGTTCCAGCTGACCACCTCCCCCCGCGCATTCAACATGTAAATCGCGTAGTCGGTTACACCTTGAACCAGGAGCCGGAACTGCTGCTCGCTTTCGCGCAGCTTGGTCTCGGCCGCCTTTCGTTCCGTCAGGTCGCGGGTGATCTTCGCAAAGCCAATAAGCTCACCTTCCGGCGAACGGATGGGGTCTATGATCACGTGTGCCCAGAACCGGGTGCCGTCCTTGCGCAAGCGCCAGCCTTCCCGCTCGAACCGTCCAGTTCGCGCCGCCTCGTCCAGCGCTCGCGCGGGCACGCCCTCCGCTCGCTCCGCGTCGGTGTAGAAGGTTGAAAAGTGCCGGCCGATGATCTCCTCGGCCTCATAGCCCTTGAAGCGCCTCGCGCCGGGATTCCAGCTCGTAACGTGGCCGTCGCGATCCAGCATGTAGATCGCGTAGTCAGTTATCGACTCGACGAGCAGCCTGTAACGGCTTTCAGCGGTTTGCGTGGTTCCGAACTGATCCGGATTGTTCATTGAGCTCCTGGGGCCTGCTCCGGCGCAAGCCACTGCGTTTCGACCCAAACAGGCGGTAACGCAAGCGTGATCCCTCGCGACCTGTTCGGCGGACCTCGCTAGAGAGCGCGGAGGGAGCCCATCCCACCTAGATAGGCGCGGGCGGGCGGCCGTATCTCGACGGCAGGCAGGACGTCTCAGGGCGGGTGGAACGGCAAAACCAATGATCGCTCGGGTCCGCCTACCGAAATTCTTCGGCGTTTCACATTCTGGGCCAGACTCGCGCCTCGGATATGGATGCCATGACGTATACGGCCAAGCTCGAACCGCGCCGGCGCACGATAGTTCTGAAGCAGCCATGCCCCGTGATCCTGTGACGCGCACCCGCCCCGCGGTCCTCGTCGTCGAGGACGAGGAGATGCTGCGCGATCTTGCGTGCATGATGTTCGACGAGGCGGGCTTCGACGTCCTCACGGCGTCCAACGGATCGGAAGCTATAGAGGCATTGAAGACCAAGCCGGACATCGGGGCCGTGTTCACGGACGTGCACATGCCCGGCCAACCCGACGGCATCGAGCTGGCCCGTCACGTCCGCGAGGTCTGTCCAGATTGCGCCATTATCGTCGTATCGGGCCGGGGCGTAAAGCTGCCCGACCTTGGCGAGCGTGTCCGCTACTTCAACAAGCCGTTCGAGGTGGACAGGGTGGTCGGTACAATGCGCGCCCTCATGGGCCTTGGCGGGCCCGCCCGCTAGTCGACCAGCAAAGCCTCTAGGATGACGGGAAGCCTGTCGAGGCCGTCCGGCTTTAGAAGCTTAGGAGCCTCCCGGAGCACCTCGGGAAGGGTCTCCGGGAGTGACCCGGTGAGCGCCACAAACGGTACGCCTCGGCGCCGAAGCTCGATCGCTACTTCGGTGCAGGGTCCGTCCCGAAGCTCATGATCAAGGATTGCTACGTCTGGTGTGTTTGACTTCAACCACTGCGCGGCGTCCACGCAGCTGTCGAAAGGACCGACCACGACAAATCCGGCGTCGGTCAGCTCGTCCTCGATCAGCATGCTGACGAGCGCCTCGTTTTCGGCCACGAGCACTCGTTTGGACGACGGTTCGGTCACGACCTCTGGCCCGGAAGAAAGATCATCTGCACTTGTCATGCGCTTCAATGTTAAGAGACGCAACATGCAAGTCGGCGGTCGCCGGAACAGCTCTCTTCGGATCGCTTTGCGACGGTCGCGACAACCGCCTAATGGCTCGTCCAGAGCCTCTTCACCGAAGGGCACAGACGAGCCGGTCGAAGCGAGGTGCTCAAACTGACGACCGGGTAGCTGGACAGCTGCGCGCTCGAGACAGCCTCGCGCGCGCGTTATGTCGCGTTATCTCAGGTCGCAGCGGCCGGCCACTTCACACCCTGCATGCTCGCCGCGAGTGTCTGACCCGGCAGCTGCGATAGGCTAGGATGATGCTCGGGCTGCTACGAGCCGGAGCCCTCGTGTTTGCCGGGCCGGAGACGAAGCGTTCCCGCATTCTGTCCGGTTCCGACCACGAGCCTTAGCCTCGTAGACAGCTTGGTCGGCAAGCTTGAGTAGTTCGGATTCAGGTACTAGCTCGCCGGCGCCCGTGGTGGCGAGGCCGATGCTGACTGTGACGGCCGGGCCTGAGCCAGCCTGCGAAAGAGTCATAGCCGCGACCCGAGCGTGGATGGTCTCGGCCACCCGTAGCGCACCTGCCCGGCTCGTACCGGGCAAGACGACGGCGAACTCTTCGCCACCGAACCGGCATACGAGGTCGTCAGGGCGTTGCGCGCTGGCTGAAAGAGCGAGTGCGAGCTCCTGCAGAACTTTATCCCCGACCACATGGCCATGGCGATCATTCACGCGCTTGAAATGATCAGCGTCGACCATCAGCAGTGAGAGCGGCGAACCCGAACGCGCTGCGCTTGTCCAGGCACGCGAAAGCGACTCAGCGAAGCGGCGGCGGTTCGGCAGCCCTGTCAGCGGATCGGTCAGCGACAGGCGCGCGAGCTCCGCCTGCATTCGCGATCGGCGCTTGAGTTCGCGGCCGAAGAGGAGCGATAGCCCAGCCGTAAGCAGGCAGAGCGTGACGACGATCACGCCGACCACTAGCGCCTTCGCGCGCCATCCCGCCTCGATTTCGTCTGCTGACAGCGCAACATTTAGGATGAGTGGGAGAGTGCCGACCTGAGTGAAGGCGTAGTGCCGTCTTACCCCGTCCCGCACCGAATCTGCGACGAAGCTGCCGCTTTGCGCGCCGACGAACCGTTCGAAGTTTGAGGACCCGGCGATGCTCACGCCGATGTCAGCGTCGACGAAAGGATGGCGCATGATGCGCGTCCCGTCGCGATGGAAGAGATTGATCGCACCTTCCCGACCTAGACCGATGCGATCGAACAGCCGGGTGAAGTAATCGAGCTTGAGCGTTCCTACGGCAACGCCTCCGAATGATCCGTCAGCCTTGTTTATTCGGCGACTAAGAGGAAGAATTCGGTAACCTGTGAGGCGGGAAACGAGTGGTCGCCCAACATACAGTCCGATGTCCCCCCGTTCCTTGTGGACCAAGAAGTAATCTCGGTCAGCATAGTTGCCGTTTCGGGGCGGGAGCGCGCTCGCATCGGCAATGGGGGTTCCGTTTTCGCCTATGACGAGCAGCGCGCCCATGTCTCGAGCGCTTACGGCACGATCGAATAGGATCAGTTGACGCAGCTCCGGGCTGGCACTGACGACTGCCGGAACACGTACGTTGTCTGCTACACCCTGAAGAGAAAGATCGAATATCTCAATGTTTCTGGCGATATCTCGTTCGATCACCTGAAGAAGATTCGTTGAAGTTTGTTCCGCCTTATCCCACGCGTCACGACGCAGCTCCAGAAGCATAGCCCCGCACACAAAGAGGAGCCCAAGAGGAGCTAAGACCCCTAGAGTTATCCACAACCGTGCCGAGCGTAGCAGTTTTCCGTATTTGCCAGACAAAAGCACCTTACCCTCCCGTCACCGAGAGGGTGCACAAGGTTAGCTAATGAGGGCGCAACGAGGAGGTCGCAATTTGGCCGATGCCAAAAGATCGCTAACGATCCATGGATCCCGGTAGCGTAGCTCAGGATCCAACTGTGGGCCCGCCAAGGGCTTCAGCGCCCGTCGGGCGTAACAGCCCTGTACAACCGAACCGCAGATTGGGGCTACTGGTGAGTCCACCCGGTATTAAGGAACCTTTTTGGTCTTGGCCGGCGCGTTAACTTCTTCTTTGATCGCCGCAGTCTCTCTGCAGATCCGTCACATACGCGCCGGCTCTTCAGATGCTCACCGTACTCGGGTGCCTCACAAACGCGCACGACCCCTGGCTTGTGCTGGTTGCAGCGTTGATTTGCACACTCTCTGCGACGACGACCCTTCAGCTATTGCGGCATGCTCGAAAGAGCCTTGAGTGGCAGGTGCGCGCGTTTTGGGTTGCGCTTGGAGCATTCTCCGGCGGCTCTGGCATTTGGGCCACGCACTTCGTCGCCATGCTTGCGTTCGAGCCTGGTCTACCGAACGGGTACAACCTGCCCATGACCGCTCTCTCCCTCGTCTTCGCGGTGGCTCTTACAGGAGCGGGGCTCGCTCTGGCACTCGCGCGCGGGTTCCCGGGTGCAGCCGCTGCCGGAGGTGTTGTACTGGGCAGCGGCATCGCCGCTATGCACTACACGGGAATGGCGGCGTACGAGGTCGGGGGTCACATCTCCTGGGATCCGGTACTCGTAATCGCGTCGCTCGTTCTCGGGGGATCCCTGGGCGCAGCCGCAATTGCGCTTGCTTCGACCACAACGCACCGGAAGTTTCACCTTTTCGCGTCGGTGCTGCTCGTCCTGGCAATCTGCAGCCATCATTTCACTGCGATGGGGGCTGTCACAATCGTGCCCGATCCGACGGTGGCGATCTCCGACGCGGCCGTTCCGTCGCGGTGGCTCGCAGCCGTCGTCGCCTTAGCAAGCTTTGCAATCCTTCTGTTAGCTTGTGCCGCGCTGGCTCTTGATGTTCGGGATCGTCGTCAGTCGGCAACAGAGCAAGACCGGCTGCGCAGCCTTGCAAACGCCGCCGTAGAGGGGCTGCTTGTTTGCAGCGGAAACGAGGTCGTCAGTGCGAACGAGAGCTTTGCCAAGCTGGTCGGTGTTCCGAGTTCGCGTCTTACTGGCGCCTCGCTATCATCTTTCCTGACAGATGAAGGCAGCCGTCTTACCCTGGCCGCTACTCCGGACCAGCCTGTCGAAACGGAGCTGCGGGACCACAGCGGGAACAGCATCCCCGTCGAGGTGATTTTTCATACCGTGACGTACGGGGCACGACCGCACTATGCTGTTGCTATCCGAGACTTGCGCGCGAGACGCCGTGCCGAAGGGCAAATTCGCTACCTCGCGCATCATGACCCACTCACCGGCCTTGCCAACAGAGCTAGCTTTCACCGTCACCTCGACCAGGAGATCAAGCGGGCGAGGTCGGCGGGAACTAAGATCGCCGTACTTTGCCTCGACCTAGACCGTTTCAAGGAGGTCAACGATCTATTCGGACATGCAGCGGGCGACACCATGCTCGCCAATGTCGCCCGGCTAGTATCGTCCTTGCTCGACGGCAGCAGCCTTCTTTCCCGGCTTGGAGGTGATGAGTTCGCCATCATTGCTGAGTGTGACCACGCGGTTTCAGCGGGGCGCCTTGCCGAGCGGGTCCTGGAAGAACTTCGACGCGACAACGCCGATGACACCGGCCCGCTTGCGGGCGTGAGCATCGGCATCGCGATCTTCCCAGATGACGCGACCGACCGCGACATCCTGCTCAGCTACGCGGACACCGCTCTCTATCGGGCGAAGGCGGAGGGAAGAGGAACCTACCGCTTCTTCGAGCAGAAAATGGGGGCAGAGGTCCGCGAGCGCCGGCTCGTCGAACACGATCTCCGTCATGCCATCCCCCGCAATCAAATGCGCCTCGTCTTCCAGCCGCAAACGGATGTCGGCACCGGCGACGTCGTAGGGTTTGAAGCGCTTCTCCGTTGGCAGCACCCCGAGCGCGGAGCGGTTTCTCCCGGCTTATTCATTCCGGTTGCGGAAGAGAGCGGGTCCATCCTGCAGATTGGTGAGTGGGTCCTGCGCGAGACGTGCCGAGAGGCAGCGGGCTGGCCCAAGCCCCTGTCGGTTGCGGTGAACGTTTCTGCTGTGCAGATTCACAGCCCGAGTTTCGTTCAGACCGTGCACGGAATCCTCTTTGAGACTGGCCTCAGGCCGGACCGTCTCGAGATCGAGATCACAGAGACGGCGCTGATCCGCGATCCGAGCCGTGCGCAGGCGACTCTACGTCAACTCAAGGCCCTCGGCGTACGCATCGCAATGGACGATTTCGGCACGGGGTATTCCTCGCTATCGAACCTGCGCGCCTACCCCTTCGACAAGATCAAGATCGACGGGTCATTCATTCGCTCCGTTGACACGAACGAGCAGACTGCAGCGATCGTGCGCTCGGTGCTCGGCTTGGGGAAAGGCTTGGGCCTGCCCGTTCTCGCCGAGGGGGTGGAAACGGAAGCAGAACTGAACTTCCTTGCCGCCGAGAAGTGCACGGCGGCACAGGGCTACCTCATGGGCCGCCCAGGCTCGATTGAGAGCTACCGAGCGTACACGCATGGGCCTGTTGACCAGCAAGGAGGCCGGTCTGCTGCTTGAAAGCGAACGGCAAGCGGAGCGTCTCGAGAACTTCAGGCGGCGGGCCGACGAGCTGAACGCCGACGAACACCTCCTCACATCTGCCTGTGCCGGGGCGGCAGCGGCGCAGGAGCCCCCCATCCAGAGCCCAGGGCGCGGCCCGCCGCGATGTGGCGCGCAACCGCGTATTCACGGCGCCAAACCCTGACGGGCTGAGCCTCTGGATCTTGGATCGCAGATCTATCACGCCTGCATGGCCGAGGCGCACGCACGCAGTCCAAACCCGGGGCGGAACGAACGTCGGTTTCGAACCGGGAAACGTTGGCTGCTTTTCAACCCTACCGGCCAGCAAAGGGTGGATGACCGGTGTCCGCTTCCGAGAAGCGCGACAGGCGCCTGGAACGGCTGGCATGGGCGCAAAACGGCCGGGCGGCTCGATATGGCCGAGAGCGGAAGTGCCCTTTAACGGCGGTGCAAGCGGCGAAGCGGACGCGCTTGTGCGGCGCGCCTGGCCCATACGGCTCAGCCGTTAAGGACGGGGTCGAAGCCAGCCTGCCCGGTTGCAGTGTGAGATGCGAGCTGCGAACAGAGCCTCTCCATTTTGGCGTTCTCGCCGCTTTCGAGTGCTCGCCGACCTTGTCCTCCATGCTGAGCCCGGCGCTGCGCTACTTCCTGGAAGTGGTTCGGTGCGGCTCTATCCGCCTTGCGGCAGAGCGCCTGCATGTAGCCCCAAGCGCCATCAGCCGGCAAATCATTCTGCTCGAGCGGGAGGTCGGGGCGCCGCTCCTGATCAGGACCCGGCGCGGCGTGCTGCCGACCGAGCAGGGCCGGATCGTCGCCAGCTATGGCAATCGGATCGGACGGGGCGCGGAGCGCCTGCGCAATTCGCTTGACGATCTTGGGCAGGTCCGGCGCGGGAGGGTGTCGGTCGCGACGGTAGAGGGCATGCTCGACCGCGTCATGCCGGATACCCTGGTATCGTTGCGGGCCGCCCACCCCGGCGTGAGCGTATCTGTTCAGGTGGCGGGGACGCATCAGGTGGCCGAGGCCGTGCTCCGGGAGAACGTCGAGGTCGGGATCGCCTTCGAGACGCCGCGCCGGAGCGAGCTGATGTTGCGGGAACGATGGGCCCAACCGCTGCACGCCGTGATGCGGCCCGACCACGCGCTCGCCGGCCGGAAGAGCCTGAGCGTGGGCGAGATCCTCACCCATCCGCATGCCCTCCCAGACCGCACCTTCGGCATCCGGATGCTCACTGAGCGCGCTGCCGCGGAAACGGGCAGCGCGGTCGCGCCGGTCGCCGAGACGAACTCGATCGACCTCTGCCGCAGTCTTGCGCGCTCAGGTGATGTGGTGACGATCCTGCCGCCAATCGCAACAGCTCGGGATCTCGCAGCCGGCAGCCTGCGCACCGTGCCTCTTACCGACCCAATCGTCCGCACTGCGAGCGTCGATGTGTTCACGGCCGGGAGCCGGCCGCTATCGAGGGCTGCCGAGGCGCTGCTCACCCACCTGAAACGAGCGATCGACAAGCACCGCTGACGTGTTCTGATTTCGGCAACACGGCGTGGAAGAGATTCCGCTTTAGAACATCGAACTGTCACATACACTCAAGCTCGACCGTAGCCGGAGCTGGGTGTCATGGATCGTCGCGAACTCCTTACTGGTGCCGCCGCACTTGCGGCTGGAATTGCCGCCCCACGCATCGCCACGGCGCAGGAGGCGGAGCTGCGCGTCGGCGCGCCTCTTCCGCTCACGGGCCCACTCGCGCCGGAAGGCGTGAAGCAGAAGCGCGGCTACGATCTTTGGGCGAAGGAGGTCGCGAAGGCCGGCGGGCTCGAGGTCGGCGGACGCAAGATCCCGGTCCGGATCCTCTATTCCGACTACCAGTCCGCGACCCCGAGGGGCGTGCAGGCGACCGAGCTCCTGATCACGCAGCAGAAGGCGCAGGCCGTGTTCAGCCCGTTCGGCTCGGGCGCCGCGAAGGCTGGCAGCACGGTCGCCGAGCGTCACAAGGTTCCGATGATCGCCCCGACCGCCTCGTCGGTCGAGGTCTACGACCAGGGCTACAGGTACCTGTTCGGCACCTTCACGCCGAACTCTACGCTCACGGAGCCGCTCGCGACGCTCGTCGCCGCGAAGAACTCGTCGGTGAAGAAGGTCGCGATCCTGTCGCGAAACGACCTCCTGCCGCTGTCGCTCGCCGCCGAGATGCGCAAGTCCGCCGCGAGCCGGAACATGAACATCGTCTTCGACGAGAAGTTCGCGATCGGCACGCTCGATTTCGGCACCGCCCTGACCCAAATCCAGGGCGCCGCGCCGGACTGGATTTTCGTCGGCGGCTACATCAACGACCTGATCCAGGTCCGCTCGCAGATGCGCGATCTCGGCATCAAGGCGCCGGTGGTCACGATGATCGCCGGCCCGGCCTACGAGGAATACATCACGGCCCTGAAGGGCTCGGCCGAGAACATCACCAGCGCCGCCTGGTGGCACCCGGCCGTCCGCTACGAAGGCGAGGACCTGTTCGGCTCGACCGCGAAGTTTGTCGAGGCCTTCAAGGCGGAATACGGCGCCGTCCCGGACTATGCTGAGGCCTCGGCCGCCGCCGCAGGCTGCATCCTGCAGATCGCGATCAAGAAGGCCGGCTCGCTCGAGGGCGCGGCCGTGCGCGACGCGCTCGCTTCGCTGAACATCAAGACCTTCTGGGGCCCCGTCCATTTCGGCCCGAGCGGGCAGATCGACAGCCTGACGCCGCCCGTGTTCCAGATCCAGGGCGGCAAGACCGTCGTGCTCCTGCCCGGCGAGATCGCTCAGGGCGAGATCAAGTTCGGCGTCTGATCCATGTCAGCCGCAACGCTCGCCCAGGTGTTGGCGAATGGACTGCTCCTGGGCGGGCTCTATGCGGCGATTGCGGCAGGGTTCTCGCTGGTCTGGGGCGTCCTCAACGTCGTGAACATGGTCCACGGCTCCGCCGTGGTCCTCGGCTCCTACGCTGCCTTCTTCGCCTGGCAGCGTTTCGGCCTGAACCCCTTCGTTGCGGCGATCGCAGTTGGCCCCGCGATCGGCGTGCTGGGCTACCTGATCCAGCGCTTTCTCGTCGGCCGGGTGATCGCGGCTCCCGTCCTGATCACCCTGGTCATGACTTTCGCGATCGACCTCGTCCTGAACAATGCCATGCTCGTTGCCTTCACGGCCGATTACCGCAAGATCGTCGGCGCGACCGGGCTGCCGCCGTTCCGGATCGGGACCGTGTCCCTGCCGGCGGACCGGCTGATCGCGACGGTGCTCGCCATCGCGGCCGCCTATGCGCTGCACCTCTACCTGCACACCTCCCGCCTCGGCCGGGCGATCGTCGCCGTCCGCATGGATGGCGAGACGTCCAAGCTGATGGGCGTGAAGGTGGAGCGGATCTACAACATCACCTTCGCGCTCGGCCTCGCCATGGCCGGCATAGCCGGATGCTTCCTGGCCGCCGTCTATCCGATCTCGCCGCTCGCCAGCGGCGGCTATCTCGGCGTCGCCTTCACAGCCTGCGTGCTCGGCGGGCTTGGCAGCGTGGCCGGTGCCATCATCGGCGGGCTCGCGCTCGGGGTGGTGGAAAGCTTCGGCGCGCTGGCGCTCGGCACCGAGTACAGCCTCACGGTCGCGGCCGTTCTTCTCATCGCCATGCTCCTGTGGCGGCCTCAGGGACTTCTCGGTCGGGCGGGATACGAGTGATGTCGAACCGTGCGGTCACGGCCCCGCTCGCGATCCTGGGGATCACGGCGGCTGCCATCCTCATCGTGCCGCTGCTTCCGGCCGGCCAGACCTACCCGATGCGGCTCGCGACGCAGTGCATGCTGCTGATGGGGCTTGCCGCATCCTGGAACATCGTCGGCGGCTTCACGGGCTATCCGTCCTTCGCGACCGCGGGCTTCTTCGGGATGGGCGCCTATACGGTGGGCATCGTGCAGCAGGCCGGCTGGTCCATCTGGGCGGGCCTCGCCGCGGCGGTGATCGCGGCCTGCATCCTGGCCGCGCCATTCGGTCTGACCATCCTGCGCCTCCGCGGCCACTACTTCGCGATCGCGAGTTTGATGCTGGTCTCCATCCTGCGCGAGGTGACGACGGGGTGGGACGCGCTCACCGGCGGCGGCATGGGGCTCAATGTGCCCGGAGCGGCCGCCGATCCGGAGACGACCGCCCGCTTCGCGCTGCAGCTTGCGCTCGCCCTCGCAGGCCTCGGTATCGCCATCTCCGCCCTCGTGTCGCGCAGCTGGCTCGGCTTCGGCCTGTCCTGCATCCGCATGAACGAGACCGCAGCCGCCGGAGCGGGCGTCGATGCCGCCAAGCTGAAGACGGCCGCCTTCACGATCTCGGCCGGCATCGCCGGCGCGGCGGGCGGCATCTACGCGGCATGGATCGGCTATATCGACCCGACGGACGTCTATGACGTGATGTGGTCGGTGCGCCCGATCGTGGCCGCCCTGATCGGCGGCGTGGGCACGATTCTCGGCCCGGTGATCGGCACGCTCGTCTACGTGCTCCTCGAAGAGGTGCTGTGGCGCAACTTCCTGACCTTCGGCACCGGCGCGCTCGGAATCTTCGTGGTCATCCTCCTGCTCGTGCTTCCGATGGGGATCCTGCCCTCTCTGCTCCGCAGGAGGGCCGCATGAGCGAGCCGCTCCTCCGCATCGAAGGCCTGACGCGCCGCTTCGGCGGACTGAAGGCGGTCGACGATGTATCGTTCAGCCTCGGGGCCGGCGAGATCGTCGGGCTCATCGGGTCGAACGGCGCCGGCAAGACGACGCTCGTAAACCTTGTCACGGGCCACCTGAAGCCGAGCTCCGGACGGGTCTTCTTCGCCGGGCAGGACATCACCGGCGCGGCGCCGCACAGCCTCGCCCGCATCGGGCTTCTGCGCACCTTCCAGGTCGTGCAGCCCTTCGCCGGGCTGACGGCGCGGGACAACGTGGCCGCAGCCGCGCTCTTCGCCGGATCGGCCGGTGACATGGCCTCCGCCAGGCGGGAAGCCGACCGCGCGCTCGAGCGCCTCGGCATCCCGCATGTCGCCGACAACCTGCCGACGCGAGTCACCCTCGCCGAGCGCAAACGCCTCGAACTCGCGAAGGCGATCGCCGCGAAGCCCAAGCTTCTCTTCCTGGACGAGGTGAATGCCGGCCTGAACACCGGTGAGGTCGACGGCGTGCTGGAGATGATCCGCTCCATCGCGGCGGACGGCGTCACCATCGTGGTCATCGAGCACCTGATGCGGGTCGTGCGCGGGCTCTGCCGTCGCCTCGTCGTGCTGCACCAAGGCAAGCTCCTGGCGGACGGTCCCACGGACCAGGTCGCGACCGATCCTGCCGTCGTCGCCGCCTATCTCGGCCACCGCGGCGCTGCCGCCATTCTGGGACAGGCCGGATGAGCGCGCGCCTTGACGTTCAGAACCTCACCGCCGGCTACGGCGACATCACGGTTCTCCGCTCGATCAGTTTCTCGGCGACTGCGCCAGGCATCACGGCCGTGATCGGCTCGAACGGCGCCGGCAAGACGACGCTGCTGCGCGTGCTCTCTGGCCTCGTTCCGCCGAAGCAGGGCATGTTCACGCTGGACGGGCAAAGCCTACCGGAACTCGGCCCGGACGGTATCGTCGCGTCGGGCGTCGCCCACGTGCCGGAAGGGCGCCGTCTCTTCGCCGGCATGACGGTCGAGGACAACCTCCTAATGGGGGCGTTCTCGCGCAAGGCGGGCAAGGCGGAGCTCCGCCGCGAGCTGGACTTCGTCTACGAGATCTTCCCCCGCCTCGCCGAGCGGCGGCGGCAGGACGCCGTCTCCATGTCCGGTGGCGAGCAGCAGATGTGCGCCATCGGCCGCGGGCTGATGGCGAAGCCGAAGCTCATGCTGATCGACGAGCTGTCCCTCGGCTTGGCGCCGGTCGCGGTCGATCTCCTGGTCGATGCTCTAAGGCGGCTCGCGGCGTCCGGCCTCGGCCTTTTCGTGGTCGAGCAGGACGTCGCCGTTGCGCTCGAGCTCGCGGAAACGGCGATCGTGCTCGATCGCGGACATATCACGCGGCAGGGACCCGCGGCCGAGGTCGGTGCCGACCCGGCCGTGCGTGCCGCCTATCTCGGCGCCGCCTGACGCGCCGCCTCCACCAGCAACAGCAGGATCATCATGGCTGACGTCATCGACTTCGCTCCGGGCGGCTACAGGTATGTGAAAGGCGTGTTCATGTACTCGGCCGGTGTTGCGGCCCAGCCCGGCTTCCGGATGGAGCGCGTGCGCTTCCGTCAGGTCCTTCCCGTCACCGAAGGCTTCCGCCGCATCACCGAGATCCTCGAGGCGGCAGGCCGGCCAAAGGCGGCCTTCGCGGCCTGCGAGCTTCGTTCGCCGGCGCCCTTCACCGAGGGTGGGTTCCAGAGCTTCAACGAGCAGTACGTCGCGACCCTCAAGGATTGGGGCCTGATCGGCGCGGACGGGCTGAACCCGGTCGCCCGCAGCAACGTCTGTCCGGAGGTGGCACCGCCGACGGAGCCGGGCTTCTATGCCTTCTCCTACACGGTCGCCGATTCCTCGGCGGAGCCGTCCTTCGTCGTCGCCGGCTCGGGCGAGGCGCCGGAAGGGAAGGGGAGCTACCGCGAGCACACGGTCGCGCTTGGCGACATTAGCCCTGCGGGCCTTCGCCAGAAGGCGCAGTACGTGCTCGCCGAGATGGAGGCCCGGATGGCCGCGCTCGGCTTCGACTGGTCGGCGACCACCGCCGCGCAGGTCTATTCGGTGCACGACATCCACCCCTTCCTGGCGGACGAGATCGCAAAGCGCGGCGCCATGAAGGGCGGCCTCACGTGGCAGTTCTGCCGGCCGCCCGTTATTGATCTCGAATACGAGATGGATTGCCGCGGCCTGGCGATGGAGCGGGTGCTCTGACATCGAGCGCTTGCGGAGACAACAGCATGGCTGAGACGGTCGCAGTTATGGGGTACGGCGCCATCGGCCAGGTGCTCACGGCCGGGCTTTTCGATGCAAGCGGGCCGCAACTCGTCGCCGTTCTTGTCCGTTCGCGTCAGGTCGAGGAGGCCAGGGCGGTCCTCCCGTCTGGAATAGCCGTCGTGACGACGGTGCCCGAGCTTCTGGCTGCACCTCCCGACCTCGTAGTCGAAACCGCGGGGCAGGGGGCCGTGCGCGAGCACGGGCAGGAGGTCCTTGGTGCCGGTGTTGACCTGATGATCGTCTCGACTGGCGCGCTAGCCGAGGAAGCTGTGCTGGATACCCTTCAGGCGGAAGCGGCGCGGACCGGCGCGCGCATCCTGATCCCAGCGGGCGCGATCGCGGGACTCGACGGGCTCGGCTCCCTGAAGGCGGCGGGTCTGACCTCCGTCACCTACACGTCGACCAAGCCGCCGCTCGCTTGGCGGGGCACGCCGGCCGAGGAGTTGGTCGACCTCGCCTCGGTAGAGGAGCGGACGGTGTTCTTCGAAGGGACGGCCCGCGAGGCGGCGCTGAGCTACCCGAAGAACGCCAACCTCGCCGCCACGGTCGCGCTGGCGGGGCTCGGGCTCGACCGCACCACCGTCAGGCTCGTGGCCGATCCGGCCGCCGCGGGCAATACGGGCATGATTGAGGCAGCGAGCGAGATCGGCGACATGACCGTGATCATGGCCGGCCGGGCGAGCGCCAACCCGAAGACCTCGGCCTCCACGGCTTATTCGCTGCTGCACGCCGTGCGCTCGCGCTCGGCGACGTTTGTCATCTGACGCGATGCGAGCTCTGCGGGAGGAAGGCCGCGCCGAGATTGGACGGTCGCGGCCGCGCGAAGCGACCCGCCGACTGCTTGCCGGGCGCGGCTCCTATGTCGACGATGTCGACCTTCCCGGACAGCTCCACGCCGCATTCTTCCGCAGTCCCTATCCGCATGCCGAGATCCTCCACCTGGACCTCTCGGCCGCCCGCACCGTTTCGGGGGTCGGGGCCGTGCTCGCCTGGAGCGACATCGCGCACGTCTGCAAGCCGTGGCAGACGGTGTCGGCCAGCTTCCCCGGGCTGAAATCGCCCACCCAGTACCCGCTGGCGGCGGAGCGCGTGACGTTCCAGGGCGAGCCGGTCTGCATCGTCCTCGCGGCTTCGCGCGCCATCGCCGAGGATGCGGTCGAGCTCATCGAGGCGGAGTTCCGCGAGCTTGAGCCTGCCGCGGATTACCGGACGGGGCTGGAGCCCGGCGCAGCGCTCGCTCATCCCGAACTCGGCACCAACCTCGCCTGGAGCTGTGAGCTTTCTGGCGGCGATGTCGACACGCTGTTCGCGTCGGCCGCGACAATCGTCGAGGAACAGCTCGTTTTCACCCGGCACACGGGCGTGCCGCTCGAGGCTCGCAGCGTCCTCGCATCCTACGAGCCCGGCGCTGGCACGATCGACGTCCGGATCTCCAATCAGGTGCCGCACCAGTTGCAGGTGCACCTCGCGGAGTTCCTCGGCCTGCCGATGTCGAAGGTGCGGGTCGTCGCCCCGGATGTAGGCGGCGGGTTCGGCATCAAGATGCATGTCTATCCGGACGAGGTCGCGGTCTGCGCGGCCTCGCACCTGCTCGCACGCCCCGTGAAGTTCGTGGCCGATCGCATCGAGAGCATGCTCTCCGACGTCCATGCCCGCGAGCACGTCGTCCACGCCCGCATGGCGCTGGATGCGGATGGGCTGATCACCGCGCTCGACATCCGCGACCTGCACGGGCTCGGCGCCTATTCGGTCTTTCCGCGTTCCAGCACGATGGAGACGATGATGGCTCTGCGCCCGATGGGAGCCGCCTATCGCATCCAGGGTTTCCGCGCGAAGGCCGAGGTCGTCCTGCAGAACAAGGCGATCACGGGCCAATATCGGTCAGTGGGCCACCCGATCGCGACAACGGTGACGGAAACTCTCGTCGACCTCGCCTCACGCAAGCTCGGCGAGGATCCGCTCGCCTTCCGCCGGCGCAACTACCTGCGTCCGGAGGACATGCCGGTCGTAAACCCGGCAGGTCTGCGCCTCCTGGACCTTTCGCACGAGGCCTGCCTCGACAAGCTGGTGGAGGTGATGAGCCTCGAGGCGCTCCGTCGCGAGATCGGGGAATGGCGCAGGGCAGGGCGGGTTGTCGGGCTGGGCTTCGCGGCCTTCGTCGAGATGACGGCCTCCGGTTCGGAGGCATACGGGCGCGGTAATGTGCAGGTCGCAGCCGTCGACACGGTCACGCTATCGCTGGAACCGGACGGCAGCATCTCTGGAGCTGCGAGCGTTGCCGAGATCGGGCAAGGCATTGCCCAAGGCGTGGCGCAGGTCGTCGCCGACGCGGTCGGGGTGCCGATCGAGCAGGTGGGTCTGACCACAGGAGACACGCGGGGCGGCGGGCATGGCGGGGGCGCCTGGGCCTCGCGCGGCGCCGCGATCGGCGGCGAAGCAGCCTGGGAAGCCGGGCGGCGGCTCCGGGCCGAGATCCTGCGCTTAGCCGCTTCCCTGCTGCAGGCCCGGCCGGAGGAGCTGGACGTAGTCGATGGCGCCGTGCGCGACCAAACCGGGGCGGAGCGCATTACCCTTGCCGATCTCGCGGAGACGGTGTTGTTCCGCGGCCACGATCTTCCGCCCGGCACCGAACCGCAGCTGTCCGTTGCACACCATTACCGCCGCGCCCGGGACGGCGCGATTCCAACCAACGGCATTCAGGCCTCGCTGGTCGAGATCGACCCGGAGACTGGGATCGTCTCCTGCCTGAAGCACTGGGTGGTCGAGGATTGCGGCCGCATCATCAACCCCCTGCTCGTCGACGGCCAGATTCGTGGTGGCGTGGTCCAGGGTATAGGCGAGGCGCTGCTGGAAGCGTGTCGCTACGACGAGGCGGCGCATTTCACGACGGCGACGCTGACCGACTACCTTGTCCCCATGGCGGGCGAGATGCCGGACATCGTCATTGGCCATGTCGAGACGCCGTATTCGGGCTCGGCGCTCGGCGCGAAAGGCGCTGGCGAGGCGGGGACCTGCGGTGCGGGCGCGGCGGTGCTGAACGCCGTAAACGACGCGCTTGCGCCATTCGGCGCGCGTATTGTCGAGACGCCGATCCGTCCCGAGCTGGTGCTGCGCGCGCTGGGCAGCCTGTCAGGGACAGCAGCATGAAGCCGGCTCGCTTCGACTATATCCGGCCGGCCTCGTTGACCGAAGCGCTGGACGTCCTCCGCAGCCACGGCGAGGATGCCCGCATCCTCGCCGGGGGGCAGAGCCTCGTGCCGATGCTCAATCTGCGGCTCGCAGCACCGGCACTTTTGGTCGACATCAACCGCATCCCGGGCCTCGGCCAGATTGTGCAAGAGGAGCGGGGGATTCGGGTTGGCGCCCTTGTCCGCCACGCCGAGCTGCTCCGGGCCGTCTCGTCCTCGGCTTCGCAGCCGCTCCTTGCGGCGGCGCTCCCCTTCGTTGCGCACCAAGCGGTGCGCAACCGGGGCACGGTTTGCGGTTCGCTTACGCTCGCCGATCCGGCATCCGAACTGCCTGCCTGCGCCCTCTGCCTCGGGGCGGAGATCACGCTGGCCTCGACCGAAGGGCAGCGGGTCGTCCCTGGGTCCGAATTCTTCACGGGTCTCTACGAAACGGCGATCCGGACAGGTGAGATGATGACGGACGTGCTCTTCCCCCGGTTTTCGGACGGCTGGCGCTTCAGCTTCGAGGAGGTCACGCGGCGGCACGGCGACTTCGCCATTGCGGGGCTCGCAGGTGCGTTCCGCATTGCGGATGCAGCCGTGGCGGAGTGCCGGCTTGCCTTCTTCGGCGTGTCGGATCGGCCCGTCCGATCCTACGAGACGGAAGCGGCCTTGGTCGGCATGGACCTCGGCGCCGCGCCCACCAAGGTCGCCGCGGCTGACATCGACGTGCTCGAGTCGAACGATTATTCGGCCGCGTACAAGCGCCACCTCATGGGCGTGCTCCTCCGGCGCGCCCTGTCCGCCATCAGGGCACCCATGCAATGACGACGATAGCTGACGAAGTTTCCCGTCAAATCTCCTGCACGGTGAACGGTGAGGCGGTTCGGGCAGATGTTCCGGTGCGGTTGTCGCTCGCCGACTGGCTCCGGCACGAACTCGGGCTAACGGCGACCCATGTGGGGTGCGAGCATGGCGTGTGCGGCGCGTGCACCATACTGCTCGACGGCCGCACAGCGCGAAGCTGCCTGACCTTGGCTGTGCAAGCCGACGGCTGCTCCGTCGAGACGTTGGAGGGTGCCGTCAGGACAGGGCGTATGGACGCTCTCCGCGAGACATTCTTCGAAAACGCCGCGCTGCAATGCGGCTTCTGTACGCCGGGCATGCTGATGACGGCGGCCGAACTGCTCGCGTCGAACCCCAGCCCGAGCCGGGGAGAAATCCGGGAGGCGCTTTCAGGAAACTACTGCCGCTGCACCGGTTACGAGCCGATCGTCGACGCGGTCGCAGCTGCGGCCACTTTACTGCGGGGTAGGCCAGACCCACACATCTGAGTTCTACACGCCCTCACGGTCCCAAGCCCTCAAACCCAGCGTGCCTAAAAAAAATGGAAGCCCCCCGTCCAGCTCGGTCGCACTCCATTGTGGGTCACCGCCGTACCTAGCTCCGCGACCGAGTCTGGCCGTCTGCGGACGGTCTGCTCTCAAGCGATTGAGGGGCGTAATGAGACGTTCTGGGCACGGCGTAGAAGGGTTCCCGGAGGACCGCACGAGCCTCAAGCAGAGGCGAGCCACGATCTGACGCCGTCCGCCGAAGTGCTATTCTCCGGCGGTTGGCAGCTCGGGCCGGATCAGTACGGTCCGTGTGACCGCTGTCCCGAATCCACCACGACGGCGACAATTGTACCGTCCGGCTGCTCCCATGTCTGAAGGCTATCGGTGTCGAACTCCGACCGACGGAGCCAACCGTCACTTCGAGGATCTCGGTTCTGCACCACTGGGAGGTCGGGACCGCCAGCCACGATCTCCGCAACTCAGCCAATCAGAGTTCAGGCATCACCACCGTCAGCGCTCATTCTGGGCCGGATCTCCAACTCACTGGGCAATCGCGGCCGTCCGGAAGGGCACGTGCGCTCGGACAAGCATCGGGCGACTCCTGATCTTGTCGGACGCAGTCACAACCCAAGCCTCTCCGGCGGGTTGTCGTGGGGGACTGGTAATTGCCACAAACGTACACGCGACCCAGAGAACTGACGCACACACGAAACTAGCAATTAGATTCGGCATTGCCGCCTCCATTGGGCCAGTTCGTGCATCGACCTCTCAGGCGCCCTAATAATGAGCGCGGCGAGCTTCAGATGCGAACCGGCGACGACGAGAATCGCCGAAACCGAAAGCTGCCGCATCTCCCGTCTGGGGTATGGTTTCTGAGATTCAAGCCTACGGTGCGAGGCAACGCCGGCTGCTTAGAGGCCTTGCTCGAAGGCCATCACTCAGTCTCTCGAGCGGCTCGGGAAGTTGCTCACTCGAGACCACGGGGAAACACGACGGAGCCGGCTTCCGAGCCGTTTCAGGCGGCTCGTAGGCAGGGGGGTTGGGAGGGCGCCAATCGTCTTCTGAACGAGACCGCCGTGTACTGGTGCGTCGGCCGGAGACCTTGCTCGTCATGTTTAGAACGGTCCGGACAAGGCCGGTTTCCAGCGAGATTGAGCTCGATCCGGAGATCACGGAATCAGGTCGAACCAATCCTCCAGGACCAATCCAGCTGCCGTCATGGCCGCGATTGCGAACATGCACAGGAGGCCCGTGCTGTTCCGTGCCGCACGACGGCCTCTTCCAGTCGCGTTCCTCGCCGCCTCAGTGGAAAGCGTAGGGAGCGGGTCCAGTGGGAGAGCTCATCATCGTGAAGGATGACGCAGTCGGCGGACCGAGAGATCTAGTAGGAGGGTGGAGCTTCGTCGAGCCCTTACGGCGATCTCGGGAGGGCTCTGGTTAGCCGTGTATCTCGTACCGATCATGCCTGAGGCTCGCCGAACCGGCTCGTTAGAGCCTAGCGGTCAACCCAGAGCAGCTTGGGGCACGTGCGCCTGCCGCACGCCCGCCGTCGAGCAGCGCTTGAACTCTGATCTTGCGGCAGGTGTACCAGAGAGCTTCAGCACGACCTTGGTCCGTGTCCTGCATCTTCAGGTCAGCCTTGGCGAGTGTCTCAGCCCGCGCGTCGCCCAGGTCCGCCTCAGGCTGCATGATCGGCGCGTAGTGCGCGAATGTGAGACCTGGGCGCTGAAACGAACTCATCCCGTGCCGAGCCTCACCAGGGAGGGTGCGGCGGCAACTTCGGCGAAGGCTAGGCTGTTCCGGCCACCCCCTCACGACGCACGGCGGGGAGCCGAAACCTGCGCGGGCCGAGTGAGCGCGGCGAAGACGACCACAAGGGGCGCGATCGCCATGAACATGGCTCCCCCAAACAGTATTGGGGCGCTTGGTCCGAGGTTGTCCCGCAGAACGCCCGCAGCCGCTGGCCCGAGCGCCATCACAACGAAGTAGACGGTCAGGAACAATCCGAGGCCGCTGGCGCGGTTCTCAGGGCGAAGCACTCGGCCCGGCATCGCCATTAGCGCGCCAGGCGGGGGACCTAAAAGGATCGCCAGAGTGACGCCAAGTCCGAGCGCGGCGTGCGGGAGGTGGGCCAAGATCGCCATCACGATCCCGAGACCGGCGCACAGCACCATTACGACAGGATCGGTGGCTCGCCGACCCTGAAGCCAGTACCCGCCCAGCGGCATCGTTACAATCATCAGCCATAGCACCGTGCTGGCGACAAAGGCGGCTTCAGCAGTGTTGTATCCACGAGCGGCTAGGAAGGGCGGGCCGAAGCTGAAGAGCATCACGAGCCCAAGATTGAAAACGCCCCATGCAAGCCCGGCGACCAGAACTGGCCGCGTCTCCAATCGGGGCGGCAACGCGAATGCCGATCCGATGCGCCCAGGACCAGCTTGCGCCGCCGTGTCAGCGGGAGCGCGGTACATGCCAGCGATAAGCAGCAGAGCAAGGAGGGAAACCGCTGCGGACGTGTACATAACCGCCGCCCACCCCTGCGCTTCAGAGAGGGGAGCGAACAGCACGAGACCGGCCGCGATGCCGAAGGGCCAGCTTGTCAGCATGACACTCATCGCAGTCACGATCTCGCGCCCGGCGAACCAATCAGTGACCATCTTGGTGATTGCGAGGCTGAGGAACACGCCGCCCACTCCGCTGAGCACTCGTCCAGTCACTACGACCGCCAAGGTATTCCCCAAGCCGATGAGCGCGCCTCCGAGCACCATCAGACCTAACCCGGTGCAGCACACCAGCTTGTCCCCGAAACGCCGGACGAGCAGCCCTCCTGGGAGAGCCAGCAGGATGCCCGGCAGCATGTAAAGACCGATCAGGGTGCCGACCTCAGCGAAGCCAATCCCGAGCGCCAGCCGAAGCTGACCTTCCGTGGAAGCGATCGTCTGGAACTGGAACCCCATCACTGTTCGAGCAAGGAACAGGACCGCGAGCATGCGCCAACGGGCGTCAATCATCCCTTAGTCGCTCCCGATCCTGAGAGTTCAGTAGATCGACACACGAGGCATTCTGCCAACGGCGGCGCGAGCATGTCTTCGTGATTCTTCGGCGTTTGTCGTCGTAGTGCCCGCGTGTTCCACTTCGGCATCAGTTCGTCCGTCATTCGCGAACGGTACCAAAGGGCTGGCTTGCCGGAGGTAAGTTAACCTGGGACAACGGGGTGAAACGACCGGTTGCGGAGCCAGCCTTGTCTGTTCTCAACGATGCAAAGCTCTCCGCCGCACTCGACAGCATCTATGACGCGGCTCTTAGGCCAGAGTTGTGGCGAACCGCGCTGCATCAATACGCGCAGGCCGTAGGAGGGGATGCAGCAATCCTGCTTCCCGGTCCAGATGCTGCTATCCCGCCGATCTGCTCTGAGATCGCTGACGAGACGATCGCGATCGGAGTGCGCGAGGGGTGGTTTGATCGAAATCCCCGCGTTGAGCGCGGCATACGCGCCATGCGGGGTTCTCAGGACGTGCTCACCGAGGAACGCATCTTCACCTACGACGAGATCGACAAGGACCCCTGGTACGCGGAATTCATCCACAAGTGTGGTTTCGGCTGGTTCGCGGGAACTTACCTTGTGCCGGACGGGCGTTCGAGCATCATGATCTCGGTAGAGCGAAGGTTGGAGCGAGGTACGTTTTCGCAACAGGAAGCTGCCGATCTCGCGAAGTTCGTTCCTCATTTGCAGCGCGCCGGCCAGCTTGCAGCCCGCGTCGCGGGGGCAAGGGCCTCAGGCATTCTCGACGGTCTGAACCTGCTAAGTTGCGGAGGAGCCCTCCTCGACGGGTTCGGTCGGCTGGTCAGCTTGAACGAGAAGGCTGAACGGCAGATTGATCTCGGTCTTCGTGTTGTCGGTACTCATCTGTGCGCCACGACCAGGGATGGTGACGCCGCATTGCAGCGCCTGATTAGGTCTGTGCTCTATGCCGATCGAGCGCTGTCGGCAGCGCCGGTTGAGCCAGCCGTGCTTCCCCGTCCGGACCGCAACCCGCTGATCGTTCACGCAGCCCCGGTCGTCGGGAGCGCGCGTGACATCTTCAGACGGGCGAAGGTCGTCCTGATGATCGTCGATCCTGACGAACATAGAGAACCTGCTGAGCCGGTCCTGAAGCAGGGCTACGGCCTTACGGGTGCGGAGGCCAGGGTCAGCCTCGCGCTCCTTCGTGGACAGGAAATTTCCGAGATTGCGCAGTCCTTCAAGGTGAGCGAGGGTACCGTGCGCTCTCAATTGAAAAGCATCTTCGCAAAGACCGGGACACACCGACAGGCAGACCTCGTTTCCCTCCTCTTCCGCCTCTCCGGCCGATAGGTCCTGAAGCCTCCTTGGTCCACCCCTCATTTGGGGGATGATCCGGCTCTAAGCGGCTCATATTTCTGGCTCTTGTCTCTTCGAGGCCGAGTTCCGATGGGCGAGCAGTTGGAGTGAGCCGTTGCGTTCGAAACGATCTGTCCCAGATCGCTTGATTCTGGTCCTGGCCGAACCGGAAGCATCGTTCGATAAGCTGAGCAGCGAGCTTTGCCGGACAGGTGCGAGCGTACTGCTTGCCGGGGACGGAAGCTCCGCTATGAGGGCGCTTCGGGAGCACAACGTCCGCATATCGTCCCTTGTGACGGACACGGCGGTCCGGGGTGGACTATCCGGCCGCGCACTTCCCTTCTGGTATCGGTTCTACAACCCGTTCGGACCGGTGATTTACCTTTCACACGAACCATCCCACGAGTTTGTGACCGTTCAGTACAGCGGCGTCCTCAAGCGACGCTGCCGCTCCGCTGAAGTAATCCGCGAAATTTCCCGGATCGAAGAAGAGGTCAGGTCGGCGTACGCGGCGGATGCCCGGATCGCGGGATGGACACTGTCGGCCTGACCGATGTCTCGCCTGTTGCGGGGTTCGCCCCGTGTTCTGAAATCATAGCGACACGAGTGAGAAGCGTGACGAGTTCCGCTTGCCGGTTTGTTCGGGTCTTTTGGAAGAGAGCTTTGGCTTGGGAGCGTACCGTACCTGGGGTGACACCGCTTCGCTCCGCGATCTCGTTGAGGGTTTCGCCACAAAGAAGACGGCACGCGAGACGCGCTTCCCCACGGGTCAGGCCGAAAACCTGCCGGAGAAGCTCGTGCGCGGGTTCTGGGCAGTCTTCCGGGTCAAGGATCACGACGAGAAGGGCAGCCCCTTCTAACACGGCGCGAGCCTCGGCCTCGATCGGAATAACCCGGATGATCAGAGGCTGTCGGTCCGGTCGAGTGAGGCCCAAAGCTCCCCCGAGCGCCGCTTCACTTGCGCCGTTTGGCGACTGGCTCTCCAGCGCGGCATCAAGGATGGCCTGAAGGGAAGTATCTGAGCCTCGATCCTGGGCTACCAATCGGCCCGACGCCGAGGTCGCGAGACAATCTGTCAGGCAGCGCCGTGCTCGGCCATTCAGGTGGAGAACTCGCTTATCCGAGCAGAGGAAGATCGCGCCGCACGCCATGGCTGCGAAGGCTCGGAATAGGATGCGTGTGACGATACCTGGCAGGTCGGCCCTATCCTGAGGCACTCGGGTTTCTTTTGGGCCGCTAAACCCCCGAGTGTGAACCGTCATCGGCACGGGACCCGCAGTTGTAACGTCTCTGCTGTTCCTCTGGCATCGTGGTCAGTCTGGCATCTCCTGTTTGGGGTATGCTGAGTGACGGTCGCTGGTGTTTAATCCGAAGCTGATCGCGCTGGGTGGTCCATTGCTCATCCACACGGGCAAGACAGCGCTACTCAGACTCGCCGGAGACGCCCGTGCAGCGCACCCGCCGTGGGTTGGACGAGAGCGCGCTCGAAGCGGTCATAAGCGAGGTCTACGAGGCCGCAGCACTCGCGAACGCAGATCAGTGGCGCTCGGTTCTGCATAGGCTCGCTGAAGCGTGCGGGGCCGAAGCTGTGCTCCTGCTACCCGGCCAGGATGCGCCTGTTGGCGCTAAGTGGTCCGTGGGGGCCGACGAGTTCGTCGAGTTCGGGTTGCGGAACGGCTGGTACGCTCAGAACCCGCGAGTGTCGCGTGGCACCAGAGTGATTCGGGGATCACAGGACATCCTGACCGAGGACCGCCTCTTCACGGCCCGCGAGCTTGATCACCTGCCGTTCAATGGGGAGTTCGTGAACAGGTTTGGGATGCGGAGCTTCGCGGGCCTGATCTTCGCCCCTGAAGGCCCGGCGAGCGTGTACTTGTCAATCGAGCGTCGCCGCGATCAAGGCAGGTTCGAATCGACGGAACTCGCCGCACTGAGCCGCGCATTGCCTCATCTACAGCGGGCAGGGCGGCTGGCCTCGAATGTAGGGGACGCGCATGCGCGGGGCGTGCTTGATGCCGCTAACGCGCTGAGATGCGGAGCCATCCTGCTCGATCGGGCGGCGCGTGTCGTGAACGTCTCTGAAAAGGCGGAGCGCCACCTCGGCCACGCAGGAGAATCGACGCTCAAGCTTGCGGCCGATGGGTCTCTCCTGGCGCATGATCGAGCCGCCAACGTAGAGCTTCAAAGGCTGATTGGGACCGCTCTGAACACCGCAGTACGTGCAACCGTGAGCGTATCGACCAAGGGCGGCGGAGCGGTCGCGCTACCGCGCTTAGCTCAGGCCATAGCCAGCGGAGGAGAGGGACAGGACAGGAGGTTGCCGCTGGTGATCAGCGCAGCGCCGGTCCTGGGCGCGGGAAACGATGTTTTTCAGCGCGCTAAGGTGATCCTGACGATCACCGACCCGGAGGAGCGGATCGAGCCAACGGAGGCTTTGGTTCGATCGGCATTTGGCCTGACGGAGGCCGAAGCTCGGGTCGCGATCGCGCTTCAGCAAGGGAGCGAGCTATCTGATATAGCGCGCGGCTTCAGCGTCAGCGCCGGAACGGTGCGTACGCAGTTGAAGGCGATCTTCGCTAAGACGGGCACTCACCGCCAGTCCGATCTTGTGGGCCTCCTGGCTCGAATGGCCAGAACCTAATCACCTCGGCGAGCTTCGGGCCGAGCAACCCAGCCCCGATAGACACGCGCCGGGAAACCCGGCGCGCCGTATTTCAGATGGCATCCCAATGAGGAGCAGTCGGAAGGTCTGGGTCGAAGGACTGCCGCCCAGGTTGGCCATGGAAGGCTGTCGGCGAAGTGACCGCAACGGGTCTGATGCACGCCGCTGCCTTGCCAAGGAGCGTATCTGCACACGTCTCCGGTTCGCCCGGTCCCCTTGGAAGCATGGTGGCAACGGCTACTCCTGTACCGAGTAGGAATGTTGCCACAGCAATTGTCTTGAACATTTTTGCCCCTCCGTTGACCCGAACGGCGTGATCGGGTCGGAGGAGAATCGACCCAGATCGCTGAGACATCATCTCCCGTTTGGGAGAGGGAATGGCGACTTCGAGTTTGCTTATTGAGCAGTCAGGGATTTGCTACAACATGCGCCGCGGGAAGCGTGCCTCTGCTGCATTTGAGGTAGCGCGAACCGGAACAGGCGCTTCGGGGCCGTCCCATTGCGGGCCATCCCATAAGTGGGTGAGATTGCGTGTTTGTACGCGTTCGATGACGGCTTGTGCCTCAATTTAAGGCATTCTCAACAGAGCAAGATCAGAATCGCTCCAAACAATAGCGGACTCGCGGGCGATGAAGATCAGAGCAGCTCTGGGCCTCATGTTGCTGCTCATCGGAGCGGCGGGTGCAGCAGAGACCAGCCTCGACAGGCTGAAGCAGGGCTATCGCCGCCCGACTACGATTCCCTTTCCCGAGCGCGCGCCCTACTCGCCGCAACTCGCGACGCTCGGCAAGATGCTGTTTTTTGACCCGCGCCTTAGCGGGGCGCAGAACCTGAGCTGCGCCAGCTGCCACAATCCCTCCTTCGGCTTCGAGGTCCCGGTCCCGGCCGCAATCGGGGCGACGAACACGCCCCTCGAGCGGAAGGCCAACACGGTCCTGAACGCCGCCTGGACGCCGATCTTCTTCTGGGACGGCCGGGCCAAGGACCTGGAAGAGCAGGCTGCGGGCCCGATTACGGCCGACGTCGAAATGAATGGCAAGTTCCCGGAGATCGTCTCGCGGCTGAAGAACGTTCCCGAATACAAGACCTGGTTCGACCGGCTCTTCCCCGGCTCGGGCGTCTCCAGGGACAACCTGCTGACGGCGATTGCGACCTACGAGCGGACGGTCGTCTCCGGCTGGGCGCCGTTCGACCGTTGGGTCGAGGGCGACGAGGCGGCGCTCTCCGACTCCGCCAAGCGCGGCTTCGCCATCTTCAACGGCAAGGGCAAATGCGCCGCCTGCCATACGGGCTGGAACTTCACCGACAACAAGTTCCACGACATCGGCATTCCGACCAACGACATCGGGCGGGCGAAGCTCGAGCCGAACAACCCGAAGGCGAAGCACGCGTTCAAGACGCCCGGGCTCCGTAACCTTACCTATCGGGCGCCCTTCGGCCATCGCGGCCAGTTCGCCGATCTGGAATCGATCGTCGCCTTCTACGTGACCGGTGGCGAGGACAGGCCTTCGCGGTCCGCCCTGATGGGCCCCGTTGATCTGAACGAGGGCGAGATGAAGGACATGGTCGCGTTTCTCCGCTCGCTCACGGCGGACAAGACCGAAACCGCTCTCCCCAACCTTCCCAATTGATCGGGAGAAGATCCGTGTCGATCAGGACGAAGATCCTTCTGCCGATGCTCGGCTTCGTGCTGTTCGCGGCGGCGCTCGCCGGCGCGATCGGCTGGATGAGCCTGCGCGAGCATGACGAACTGGCCGAGCTGGCCGAAACGGCGATCACGGCCGGCGAGGCGAGCCGGAGCGCGCGCGACCACTTCGACAAGGCGGAAGCCCTCGTCGCCCGAGTCACGGCCATGACCGACTTCATTGAGCCGGCACAGATCGAGGCGAGCTTCGCGCAATCGACCAAGGCTGCCCGGGGCGATCTCGTCCGCCTGAAGGGCAGCGCCCTAACGCCTGCCATGACCCAGGTTGTGGACCGCGGCATCGAGGCCTTTTCTGCGTGGGAGGCCGATGCGGCAATCCTTCTTGGGATCCGGAAGGCGCAGGCGATCGCCACATCGGAGCAGCTCAGCCGGGGAAGCGCGCAGCTTCGGAACGTCCTGAACGAGGCCGTGTCGCTGGCCGGCCGGGACGCGCGTGCCGGGATCGAAACCGCCGGGCAGACCCTCAAGGGCAGGCTCCTGATCGTGTTCGGCACCGCCGGCGTGCTCGCCGTCGTGGCGGCTGCCGCGGCCGCATGGCTCGCGGGCAACCTGGCAAAGCCGCTCGTCCAATTGGTCGGACGAGCGGAAGCGCTCGCGGCCGGCAATGTTGACGTGGAACTCGTCGCGCTCGAGCGCCGGGACGAGATTGGCGGCATCGCGCGTGCGGTTGAGGTCTTCCGGGAAAACGTGCGGGCCCAGATCTCGGCCCAGGAAGAGGCGGCCGAGAATCGCCGTGCGGCGGAAGGCGAGCGTGCGCAAAGCGAGGCGGCCCGATCGACCGCCGCGCGGGAACAGGCGCTGGTTGTCACCGCCATCGGACGCGGGCTCGAGCATCTCGCGAAGGGCGACCTGACCTACCGCCTCCAGGAAACCTTCCCGGGCGAGTACCGGACTCTGCAAGAAAACTTCAACGCAGCCCTGGAAACCCTTCAGGGAACAATGGAAACCATCGTCGCCGCCGCGAGGGTCATCCGGTCTGGCACCGGCGAGGTCAGCCAAGCGGCGGACGACCTGTCGAAGCGCACGGAGCAGCAGGCAGCCTCGCTCGAGGAGACCGCGGCGGCGCTCGACGAGATCACGGCCACGGTCCGCAAGACCGCCGAGGGCGCGAACCACGCGCGGGAGGTCGTGAAGCTCGCGAAGGCGGATGCGGAGCGCTCGGGTGAGGTCGTGACAGGTGCCGTGCATGCCATGGCCGAGATCGAACAATCCGCCCGGCAGATCGCCAGCATCATCGGGGTCATCGACGAGATCGCGTTCCAGACGAACCTCCTGGCCCTGAACGCCGGCGTCGAAGCGGCCCGCGCGGGCGAGGCCGGCAAGGGTTTTGCCGTCGTAGCCTCCGAGGTGCGGGCGCTGGCCCAGCGCTCGGCCGATGCCGCGAAGGAGATCAAGACGCTGATCACGGCCTCGACCGGCCAGGTCGCGTCCGGGGTCGATCTCGTCGGACAAACCGGCACGGCCCTGTCCCGCATCGCCGCACAGGTTGCAGACATCAATGCAGTGGTCGTCGAGATCGCGGCGTCGGCGAAGGAGCAGGCGACAGGCCTTGCCGAGGTTAACACGGCCGTGAACTCCATGGACCAGGTGACCCAGCAGAACGCCGCCATGGTCGAGCAGACAACCGCGGCGAGCCATGCACTGGCGCAGGAGGCGGCCGAGCTCGGGCGTCTCGTGGCCCGGTTCCAGGTCGGGCCCGCGCCGGCCCTGCGGGTGGCGCCCAAGCGCCCGAATGCGGCGCAGCGCACGGTCGCAACCCTCAAGGCGGTCGGCGGACGGGCCATGTCCGCCCTCCGCAAGCCCGAGCCCGCCGAGGAGAACTGGGACGAGTTCTAGCCTCGCCGTTGCACTGTAGCGGGCTGAGGACCTTCGTGACCTTTTGGCGGTCCGCTTCTCGCCGCTTTGTTCTGGTCGTTGATCAGACCAGCTGGTTAGGCACAATCCTGGCCATAGCGCAGGGGCGGTCATCCTGGATGTTTTGTCCCTTCGACTGCCCTAGCTTTCGCGTCCTCGTTCCTGTTTCCGGTCCCCATCTCGGAGCGGGTCGATGTTGCTATACGGTCTTTCCCGTGACCGTAGTTCGATCTGCTGTTTATGCGCCTTTTGTGAGTTGTGCCTTCGCTTGCATTTGACAGCCTCGCGACCGCGACGCAGGTCCGCTCTCCACCATCTACGACGTTCGGCGGGTCAGAACGTACGGCCGCTTCGGAGCAGTTCTCTGGTCCGGCTGGATGGCGCGAAAAGGCCGGAAGCGGCCTGACTGCTTTCGGGCGAGCGGTGCAGGAAAGCGGACATCCCGCTTCGGCCGCTTCCGCACCCTTCTCGGACCTTGAGAGAGTCCGGTTCTGGGTGGTTCAACGGCGGACGCGGCGCGGCGGGAAGTGGCCGTAAGCAGAACGTCCGCTTTGGAGCACATCGGGCAGGAAAGCGGCCGCTCTCAGTCCACGATGGACCAGGTGTTCCGGACGCCTCACTCAACGGCGATCAGAGCTTGAGGCTGGCATCAGCCTCCCTCTCGAACATCGAGCACCAATGCCGGACACAAGTGTACGGCCGATCCTTGGGCTTGATGTCCGCGGCACTAAGCTCGACGATAGCCCTCAAGGACGGAATCGTCGACATCCTCCAGATTCACCACGATGTTGTCCGGTGTCCTGCAGGTGATCCAGACGAGTTCCTCCGTCGTGCTCATGTTCGCCTCGACGTGGTTAAAGTTTGGCGGGACAAAGACGAAGTCGCCTTCCGTCATCTCAACCCACTCCGAATAGTTCTCGCCGAAATAGATCCGGCCGCGACCCTTCAACAGATAGCCGCCGGTTTCGGCGTCGCCGTGGTGATGGGGTAGGGATCGGAACCCCGGTTCGTTTGAGACCTTGCCGTACCAGATCTTCGTAGCGGGCGTGTGCTGCGGGCTGACGCCGGAGATCCTGACGGCGCCGCCCGACTGTCCAGTGCTGCGGTCCTCCTCGTTCTTGCGCGTGACGACGGGCCTGGCTGCTGCGCTCATGATGTGCTCCTTCAATTCTGGATGTCAGGTAGGATGCCGGTTTCGGCTGCAACGCGGCGGTAGGAAGCGCCGGCGATGAAGCCGCCGTCGATGATGAAGTCCTCACCGGTAATGAAGCTCGACGCATCGCTGGCGAGGAACAGGACGAGCTCGGCGATCTCCTCGGGCGTGCCGGCGCGCCGCATCGGTGTCATCCGGATCATCGGCTCGAGATGTGGCGAGCCGGCGTTGAGGCCGGTGACGACGAGCCCCGGACAGACGGCATTCACGCGGATGTTGTCGGAAACCAGCTCCATGGCGGCCGTGCGGGTCAGGCCGCGGAGCCCCCATTTGCTTGCCGTGTAGGCTGGATCGTAATGAGCCGAAAAGCCGGCGTGAGACGAGATGTTGACGATTGCCCCGCCGCCGGTAGCCTTCATCGCGGGCGCCGCTGCTCGAATGCCAAGAAACGCGCCCGTTAGGTTGATCTCGATAAGGCGCGCCCAGGCGGCCGCCTCCGTTCCGGCGATGGTGGTCCGGTTGATGATGCCGGCGTTGTTCACGAGGATGTCGAGCCGGCCTCGCCAAGCGACGACCTGCGCCACGACCTTGGCCCATGCCTCTGACGAGGACACGTCGAGGCGCCAGAAGCGGCAGTCATGACCGGCCGCCTCCAGCTCCCGCGCCAGCTCGGCGCCTTCCGCGTCCAGGACGTCACAGATCGCGACGGCGGCTCCGGATCGGGCAAACAACCGCGCCTCCGCGGCGCCTTGGCCGCGCGCCCCGCCGGTTACGATTGCGACCTTGCCGTCGAGTGCGGCCATCGAGAATCTCCGTTTGCTCTGCGCGGCCTAGTGGATGAGGAGCCCGCCGTTCACGTCCGTCTCCGTGCCCGTGATGTAGGCCGAGAGATCGGAGGCGAGGAACAGGCATGCGCCCGCGACGTCCGCCGGGCTGCCGAAGCGCCCAAGCGGAATGGTGGCGAGCATGCCGGCCTGCTGCTCCTCGCTGAAGACGCCGCGGTTCATGCCCGTCATGATGACGCCGGGATTGATCGCGTTCACGCGGATCCGGCGCGGGCCGAGCTCACGCGCGATGGCCTTCACAAGGCCCAGCACGCCGCCCTTCGAAGCCGCATAGTGCGGGCCTCCCATCAGGCCGCCGCCTCTCTGTGCCGCGATGGACGCGATGCAGACGATCGAGCCCGCGCCCGCCTCCGTCATCGCGGGCACGACGGCTTGGCACATCTGCAGCGTGCCGCGCAGGTTCACGTCGAGGATCGCATCGAGGTCCCCGGGCGAGACCTCCAGCAAGCGGCGGGTCTGGACGATGCCGGCGCTGTTCACGAGCGCATCGACCCGGCCGAAGGCGTCGAGTGCGGCGCCGACGGCCGCATCGCAGGTAGCCCTGTCGGTGACGTCGAGCTCGAGCCCGATCGCGGCCGTGCCGAGCTCGGCTGCGAGCGTTTTCGCGCCGGCCCCATCGATATCCGCGAGCACTACCTTCGCGCCCGCCTCGATAAAGAGCCGAGCCGCCGCGAAACCAATCCCGTCCGGACGGCCGGCACCCGTAATGATCGCGGTGCGGCCGGCGAGCAGGGTTGTCATCCGCCGCTCCGGGTGTTGCCGGCGACGAGCGAGCAATTACCCTTCTCAATCGGCCGGAAGGCCTCCTCCGGCGGGATCGTCGCGAGGAGCTTGTAGTAGTCCCATGGACCCTTCGACTCGGCCGGGCTTTTCACCTGGTAGAGGTACATGTCGCGCATCACGCGCCCGTCCTCGCGGATCCAGCCGCGCTTGGTCATGAAGTCGTTGATCGGCGTTGCTTTCATGCTCGCCATAACACCCGCCGCGTCGTCCGTGCCGGCCTTCTCGATTGCGCGCAGGTAGTGAGTGACCGCAGTATAATCGCCCGCCTGTAGCATGCTCGGCTTGCGACCGTTGAATCGTTCCGCAAAGCGCCGGGAGAAGGCGCGTGTCTCGTCCGTCTGGTCCCAATAGAAAGCCTCGGTCAGCATGACGCCCTGCGCGGCCTCCAGCCCGATCGCGTTGACGTCCGAGATGAACAGGAGGAGTGCCGCGAGCTTCTGGCCGGCCTGAGTGATCCCGAATTCCCGCGCCTGCTTGATCGCATTGATTGTGTCGCCAGACCCGTTCGCCAGCCCGATGACCTGCGCCTTCGACGCCTGTGCTTGAAGCAGGAAGGACGAGAAGTCGGGGCTGTTCAGCGGATGCCGCACCTCTCCAATCACCGTTCCGCCGGTCCGCTTGACCACTTCGGACGCGTCGCGGGCAAGGGCATGCCCGAAAGCATAGTCGGTCGTGAGGAAGAACCAGCTCTTGCCGCCCTGCTTCGTCACGGCGGCCGCCGTGCCGCTCGCGAGGGCGTAGGTGTCGTAGGTCCAGTGCAGGCCGAAGGGCGAACAGGCGCGTCCGGTCAGATCCGACGAGGCCGGGCTCACATGCAGCGCCAGGCGCTGCTTCTGGCGCGCAAGGTCCTGGACCGCGAGCGACACGGCGGAATTCGTGAGATCGACGATGACGTCTACGCCTTCGTCGTACCAGCCGCGCGCGACGCCAGCGCCGACATCGGCCTTGTTCTGGTGGTCGGCCGAGACGACCTCGATCGGCTTCCCTAGGACCTTACCGCCGAAATCCTCGACGGCCATTTTCACAGCAACAACCGCTCCCGGCCCGGAGGAATCGGCACTCGGGCCGGCCATGTCCGACAGGACACCGATCCGGACGACGTCGCCACTGAGGCGCGGGCCAGGCTGGGCCAAGGCAGCGCCAGTGTGACCAAGCGCGCCGGTAAGGGCCGCGGCGGCTATCCAGGAGAACCGTCGAGCTGACGTCATGCCGTTCCCTTTCTTCTGTGTCTCGAGACCGCTTAGGAAATGGTCAGGCCGCTATCGACCTGCAGGATGTGGCCGGTGGTGCGAGCCGACTCGTCGGATGCGAGAAAGAGCGCGGCCATGGCGACGTCTTCTGGCTCTGCGAGCCCGACTAGATGCTGCTCGGCCAGCCGTCGCGTCGTCTCAAGCGCGCCGAGCTGCTCGACCACACGCGGCGTCCGCGTCACGCACGGCGCGACGGCATTCACGCGTACGCGCTGGGATGCGAATTCCACGGCCATCGAGCGCGTCAGCGCAGCGACCCCGCCCTTCGCGGCCGTGTAGGCGTCCTTGCCGGGCCAGCCCATGTGGGCGACCACCGAAGACGCGTTGATCACCGAGCCGCCGCCCGCCTTGATCAGTTCCGGGATGCCGTAACGGCAGACCAGCCAGGTTCCGAACAGGTCGAGCTTGATGGCGCGCCAGAACTCGTCGGTTGGGCATTCGGTCACCGGGCCGTCCGCGAGGGTCGAACCACCGGCATTGTTATAGAGGACATGGAGCGCGCCGAAGCGTGCCACCGTAGCGGCGATGGCGGCCTGTACGCTCTCTGCCTCCGTCACGTCCGTCTGGACGAAGTACGCCTCGCCGCCGGCCCGCTCGATCCGGTCCCGCGTCTCTTCGCCCGACGCGCCGTCACGCTCGGCGACTGCAACCCTTGCGCCTTCTCGTGCGAACAGCTCCGCCGCCTGCCGCCCGATCCCGGATCCCGCTCCGGTGATGAAGGCGACCTTCCCCGCCAGCCGACCCACGCGTTCCATCCCGATCATCTTTGTGCGTTAGTCGCACTATGCGAGACTTTTCTCGAAACGCTGATCGGAACGCAAGGGAATTCTGACCGGCAAACCACGCTTTTCGGCAGGCACGAGTTCGGCTCAGCCACTACGGCGTTCTAAACCCAAGGAACTGACTCGACCGGGACCAGCGATGAGCAGCCTCGACAAGATGCTAGGAATCCTCGGCCTGTTTCAGGAGGACCGGACGAGGATCCGGATCGAGGACGTAATCGAGCTGACGAAGGCGTCACGCGCGACCGCCTATCGCTATCTGCAGTCGCTGACCGATGCGGGGCTCCTCGCGCCGGCCACCGGCGGGACCCACGCCCTGGGTCCGCGCATAATCGAGCTCGACCGGCTGATGCGGATGACGGACCCGCTCCTGACCCAGGCGGCCGGCCCACTTCGTGAGCTATCGGCTGATCTGCGCGCCAACGTCATGCTCTGCAGCTATTACGGCGACAAGGTCATGTGCGTGGACCTGGTCTGGCCAGACAACACCGTCCCGCAGGCATACGAGCGTGGGCGGCCGATGCCCATGTTCCGGGGCGCGATGGCGAAGACCATCCTGGCGCATCTTCCGCCCTATCACCTGCGCAACATTATGGCCTGGCATGCAGCCGAGATCCGGGCCGCGGGTCTCGGCGAGACTTGGGACGAGTTCCGCAGTCAAATGGCACGGCTGCGGCGCGCGAGGGTTGTGGTCACCCGGGCGGAGGTGGTGCCCGAGCTGATCGGCCTCGGCGCCCCGCTCTTCGATCGCGAGCAGCGCGTCCTTGGCAGCCTCGTCCTAGCCATCCCGGAAAAGCGCTTCGACACCGAGGGCGGCGAGGGCTTCTCGAGCCGCCTCTCCGAGACAGCGGAGCAGATCAGTGCAGTCATTTCCCGCTCGGCCGAGGACGCGTCGCTTCCGATCCCGAAACAGGCCCGTCCGCGGCCGCCCACCAGCCGGGGAGGGCGCCCAGCGATGTCACGGGGCCAAAAGGTTGTTTGACGATAGTCACACCATGTGAGACTTTTCGCAGCCGCGAGCAAAGCGGCCGGGAGCCGTTCCGATGCTGAGATTTACGGCCTGCGTATAAGCGAGGGAGGAAAACATGAACCGTGCTCGACGGTGGGCCTTGCCCGCCGCCATGATGATGTTCGTCGCGGGAGCGGCCGGAGCAGAACCCGTCAAGTTCGGCGTGCTGACGGACATGAGCGGCCCGTTCTCGGACCTGTCCGGCAAGGGATCCGTTGAGGCGGCACGCCTCGCCATCGAGGAATTTGGCGGGACGGTCCTCGGCGAGAAGATCGAGCTCGTCTTTGCCGATCACCAGCAGAAGCCCGAGGTCGGGCTGAACATCGCGCGTCAGTGGCTAGACGAGGGCAAGGTAGACGTAATCCTGGACGTTCCGAATTCAGGCATTGCGCTCGCGGTGAACTCCCTGGTCAAGGACAAGAACAAGATCGCAATCTACGCGAGCGCCGCGACGGACCGCCTGACCGAAGACAGCTGCAACGGCCACGGCCTCCACTGGACGTTTGACACCTACTCGCAGACCCGCGGTGCATCCCGCGCCATGATCGAGCAGGGCATCGACACCTGGTTCCTCCTTGTTGCCGATTATGCGTACGGCCACTCCATGGAGCAGGCCATGCGGGAGGCGATCCCTGCGAACGGGGGCAAGATCGTAGGCAGCGTGCGCCATCCGCTCGCGACCCTCGATTTTTCGTCCTACCTTCTCCAGGCACAGGGAACCGGCGCCAAGATCATCGCGCTCGCATCCGGCGGGGACGCAACCGTGAACGCGATCAAGCAGGGCAGGGAGTTCGGGCTCGACAAGAGCGGCACGCGCCTCGCGAGCCTCCTGACCTTCCTGACGGACGTGCACAGCCTCGGCCTGGATACGATGCAGGGCCTGCAATTCGCGGTACCGTTCTACTGGGACATGGACGAGAAGACGCGTGCCTTTTCCAAGAAGTTCGAGGAGAGAACCGGGAAGAAGCCGGGAGAGGCACAGTCCGGCGTCTATTCGGGCGTGCTACACCACCTCAAGGCCGTCCAGGCCGCCGGGACAAAGGAGACGAAGGCGGTGCTCGCGAAGATGCGGGAGCTGCCTGTGGAGGATGCGGTGTCCCGCAACGGCAAGGTTCTGCCGAACGGGCGCATGATCCACGACATGTTCCTGGTCCAAGTGAAGAAGCCGGCCGAGTCCAAGGCGCCGTGGGACTACTACTCGCTAGTGTCGACCATCCCGGCCGACAAGGCGTTCCGTCCGCTCAGCGAGAGCGCCTGCCCCATCACGAAGCGCGGCTGACCTGCTGCTATCGTGCCAGGCCCGGCAGGCGCATTGCCCGCCGGCCTTTTTTTATCAGCACCGGGAGCCGTCTATGGTCGTTGAGGAGCGCATCTATGTCCTGCACACGGGTGCAGACCTGCAGGAATACCTGACGGTGTACGAATCGGAGGGGCTCCCGGTTCAGAAGCCGGTCCTGGGCGGCTTCCTTGGCTATTTCACCACCGAGTTCGGCACCCAGAACCAGTTGGTCCACCTCTGGGCCTATGCTGACCTCGAGGATCGGCGTAGGCGCCGAGCCGAGCTCGCCACGAACGAGCAATGGAAGGGCTGCCTGCGGAAGATCCGTCCCATGATCATGACCATGGAGAACCGGATCATGTACCCGACCCGCTTCTCGCCGATTGGGAGCATGCACCCGGTGCCCGGGTCCGCTCCAGCAGCCGCAGCTGAGGTCGGGAGTGTCAGCGGTGGATCTTGAACTTAGGGGGAGGATCGCTCTCGTCACCGGCGGCTCGAAGGGGATTGGGTTCGCCTGCGCGAAGGCGCTGGCCGATGAAGGCTGCCGCGTAGTAATCGTGTCCCGAGCGCGCGAGAACGTGGACCGAGCGTGCTCCGCGCTGCCTGGCGCGAGAGGGTTCTGCGCCGACCTGGCGGATCCGAGCGCGGCCGCTTCCCTCGCGGCGCAGGTACAAGACGAAGTCGGCGCAATCGACATCCTGGTGAACAGCGCCGGGGCTGCCCGCCGGACCCCGCCGGATCAGCTTACGCCGGATGCCTGGCGCGCCGCGATGGACGCCAAGTTCTTCTCCTACATCAACGTGATCGACCCGGTGATCAAAGCCATGGCTGCCCGCGGCAGCGGCGTCGTCGCAAACATCATCGGAATTGGCGGCAAGGTCGCGTCTCCTATCCATCTTCCCGGTGGCTCGGCGAATGCCGCGCTGATGCTGGCCACGGCCGGGCTCGGAACGGCCTATGCTGCGGCCGGGATCCGCGTGCTCGGCGTCAGCCCTGGGCTAACGGACACGGAGCGCGTGGCCGGCGGGATGGAGGCGGATGCGGCCGCGAACGATATCACGATGGACGAAGCGCTGAAGCAGAGCGTGACCCGCATTCCGTTGGGCCGCATGGCGCGGCCGGAGGAGATTGCCGCGTTCGTGGCCTTCGCCGTCTCCGACCGGGCGAGCTACCTCACCGGCGTCACGGTCACGATGGATGGAGCTCAGACGGCAACTGTCGTCTGAGGCGCCGTCGCCCGGCGCCCTGGCTCAGTGCCCAGTGAGACGCGGCAGGATTCAGCGCGACTTGAACAAGCATCACTCGTGTTGCTAAGCCGCCTTAAGAGGAGCACGGTCGCTAGTTTCGACCGCCAAAAGGAAGCATTGCGGTCGTGCGGCGGTCCTCCGTCAGGCGGCGGACCAATTGAGTTGGCTGCATTCATCGGTCCCCGTTAGGCTCGCGATCGACAATCCAGGTTGATCTCCTTTGCTACATGCCTTCATTCCATACGGCGCTTATTGGAGCACTCCGTTCGCTCGCTGGCAGGGCAGCTTTTCGCACCTGAACGCGGTCGAGTTCGCGGCATGGACCGCCAAGCGCGAACTCGCCTCTCGCGAGATCAATCTCACGAGCATCGATTTCGGCGTCCTCGGGACCACCGTTCCGCAGCGCCACTCGTTCTATGGCGCGCCGTGGCTCCTCGGGATGCTCGGAGCGGAGCGTGTCGGCGGGCCCACCATTTCACAAGCCTGCGCGACGAGTGCGCGCTGCCTTCAGACGGCTGCGCTGGAGGTGGGAGCCGGAGATGCGACCGCAACGCTGATCGTCACGGCGGACCGGGTCTCGAATGGCCCGCATATCTACTATCCGGCGCCGCATGCGCCCGGCGGGACCGGCCATGCCGAAAATTGGGTGTTGGACAATTTCGCTGGCGACCCGTTTGCCAAGGTCGCGATGGTGGAGACCGCCGAGAACGTCGCCCGCAAGTACCAGATCAGCACGGCCGAGCAGCACGAGGTGGTACTGCGGCGCTACGATCAGTATCGCGAAGCGACGCCCGAGTTCTTCTCCCGCTACATGACGCTTCCGTTCGCCGTGCCGAACGCGACCTTCACCAAAACGCAGGGAATGGTCGAAGCGGACGAGGGGGTGATAGTCTCGACGGTGGAGGGGCTCGGCCGATTGAAGCCGGTTCTGCCTAGTGGGACGGTGACCTACGGCGCGCAGACGCACCCGGCAGACGGCAATGCCGGCATGATCGTGACAACCCGCGAGCGCGCGGCCGCAATGTCGCGCCGGCCCGAGATCGCGGTCCGGCTCGTCGGGTTCGGGCTCGCAAGGACCGAGAGGGCGCATATGCCCGAGGCCCCCGTCCCGGCGACCCGGCGGGCCCTTGAGCGCTGCGGACGAGCTATGTCTGAGGTAGTCGCGGTCAAGTCGCACAACCCGTTTGCGTTGAACGACATCGTCTTCGCCCGCGAGACGGGCTTCGATCTGACGCGGATGAACAACTATGGTTGCTCGCTGATCTGGGGCCATCCGCAGGGCCCGACTGGCCTTCGGTCGATCATTGAGCTGATTGAGGAGCTGGTTGAGCGAGGCGGCGGGCTCGGGCTTTTCCAGGGTTGCGCTGCTGGCGACACGGCGATGGCGGTGCTGATCGAGGTCGGCGACGCGTGATGTGCGCGAGCGTCTCGGGCGAGCCGCTCCGGACGGAGCCAGGCGCGAGCGTCATTCATCTTCTCGCGAAGGCGGCGCGCGAGAGACCAGATTCGCCGGCCGTCACGGCCAATGGCCGGACGGTGACCTACGCACGCTATGCCGGGCTGGTGGCCGGGCTCGCGAGGCGGCTTGTGGCGCTCGGTGCCTCGGGCGAGCGCGTCGCACTCGTGATGGGCAACAGCCTCGAAATGGCTGTGTCCATCCTGGCCGGTCAAGCTGCGGGCGCGCAGGTCGTTCCTTTGAATCCGTTCTACACCGAGCGCGAGCTCGCGCCGATCCTGGCCGACGCAGCGCCCCGGTTCATAATCTACGACCCGGTGCTCGCGTCTGCCGTCCCGGCGCTCTGCCGCGCGATTGATACTATCCTCCTGCAGGCGGACGGCCTTCTCGATACGTCATGGGTCGTGCTCGGTCCGGAGGCGCTCGACCGCCTCCTGCCGCAGCCCGGGCAACTCGCGCTCGTTCAATACACCGGCGGCACGACGGGGCGCTCCAAGGGTGTAGAGCTCACCCACGCTCAGCTCGCGGTGAATGTGGAGCAACGCGAGGCGCGGCTGCCCACGCGGTGCGGCGAGGAGCACGTCCTGTGCGTCATGCCCCTTTTTCACGTCTTCGCCCTCGCGATGTGCCTCTACCTCGCCATACGCGCGGAGAGCCGCCTCGTGATCCTGCCGCGCTACAAGCCGGATGCGGTCATTGATGCCCTCGCGCGAGAGCGCATCACGATCCTGCCCGCAGGCCCAACGATCTTCACCGGCCTGCTTCAGGCGCCGGGTTTCGCCGAACTCGACTTCTCCGCGCTCAACGCCTGCTACTCGGGATCGGCACCGCTGCCTGAAGAGGTCTTGCGCCGCTGGCGCGACGTTACCGCCAGCTACATCTATGAAGGCTTCGGTCAGACGGAAGCCGGGCCCGTGCTGACCTATGCGGGCCCGGAGACGGCCAGGAAAGTCGGTTCAGTGGGGCTGCCGCTACCTGAGACCACCGTCGAGATCGTGGACCTTCACCGAAAGAGGGTGGTCGAGCGCGGGGAATGTGGCGAGATCCGCGCTCGCGGACCGCAGGTCATGTCGGGCTACCGCAACCTGCCTGAAGAAACCGCGGCAGCCCTGCAGGATGGGTGGCTCTACACCGGCGACATCGGCGAATTGGATGAGGACGGCTACCTCTTTATTCGCGACCGCAAGAAGGACATGGTGATCGTCGGCGGCTACAACGTGTATCCGCGCGAGGTGGACGAGGTGCTGTTTCAGCACCCGGCGGTCGCCGAGGCCGCGGCGTTTGGGATCCCCGATCCATTCTACGGCGAGATCGTCGCGGCAAGGGCCGTCCTGAAGCATGGGGCGAGCCCAAGCGTGGATGAGCTCCTGCTGCATTGCCGGGCCAATCTCGCTCCCTACAAGATCCCGCGCCGGCTCGAGATCGTCGAGGCGCTACCAAAGACCGCCGCCGGGAAAATCGATAAAGCGGCCTTGCGGCTGGCGTGTAGCTGACCGAAGCTCCCACGGAGAAATGCTCGGCCGCGGGTCGCGGGGATACCGCACCCCGGCCGCACTGCCGCTGGCGTGCAAACATGAAGCACCAAGAGGGGATGTCTCGCGCCGCAAGGCAGGCATTTCTGCATGCTATGAAATCACGGTCCCGGAATTGGAACGTGCGACCGGGCCGAGCTTCTGAAGAAGAAAGCCGAGGAGGCGGGAGTAACGGGCTGAGGGTAAGGGCGCGGCCGCTCAAGCGGACGCCGCGACGGAGCCGCCGAGATACGTTGCAACCACAGCCGGATCCTCGCGGAGAGCGGCCGAGGGGCCCTCGAGCGCAACCACGCCACGTTCCACCACATACCCATAATCGGCGATCCGAAGCGCCGCGCGCGCATTCTGCTCGACAACCAGAAGGGACATGCCGCGATCGCGCAGCCCCGCGATGGCGTCGAGGATCTCGCGCACGATTCGCGGGGCAAGCCCGAGCGAAGGCTCGTCGAGCATCAGAAGCCGAGGGCGGGCGAGCAGTGCGCGGCCGAGTGCCAGCATCTGGCGCTCGCCGCCGGAGAGCGTGCAGGCGAGCTGGCCGGCGCGCTCTTTTAGACGCGGAAAGAGCCTGTAGATCTCCTCCCGCGCCTCGCGCCGGCTCTCGGCGTCGTCGCCTCGACGCAGGAAGCTGCCGAGCTCCAGATTATCGGCGACCGTCATATCGCCGAAAAGCGCTCGCTCCTCCGGCACAAGCGTCAGGCCGAGTTCGGCTCGCTCCTCCAGAGCGAGGCGCTGGATTGGCACCCCGTCGAGCGTGATCTCGCCACGGCCGGGCAGGGCGCCCATCAACGCTTTGAGCAGGCTCGTCTTGCCGGCCCCGTTTGGGCCGAGCACGGTCACGATCTGGCCCGCCCCTACCACGAGCGAGACGCCACGCACGGCCTCGCTGTCGCCGTATCGCACCTCGATCCCGCGGGCTTCCAGAAGAGGCATCATGCCTCCGCGCCGCCGAGATAGGCCTCGATAACGCGCGGATCGCTGCGGACGGAGCCCGGATCGCCCTCAGCGATTTTCGTTCCGAAGTCGACGACGACCAGCCGGTCGACTACATTCATGACGAAGTCCATGTCGTGCTCCACAAGCAGAATCGTCATGCCCTCGTTGCGCAGCTCACGCAGCAGCGCGGCGAGGCGGGTCTTCTCGTGCTCGCGCAGCCCGGCTGCCGGCTCGTCGAGAAGCAGGAGCTTCGGATCGCTCGCGAGTGCCCGGGCGATCTCCAGGACGCGCTGCTGGCCGAGCGCCAGATGGCCGGCGGCCTCGGTCGCAAGCTCGGCGAGGTCCACGCGCTCGAGCTGGCGCTGCGCCTCGAAGAGGATCCGGGCTTCCTCTGCCCGGTCAAGTCGCAGGACCGAACGCAGGATGCCCGCCTGGCCGCGCCCGTTCGCACCCAACGCGGTGTTCTCCAGAACGCTCATCTCCGGGCGAAGCAGCACATGCTGGAATGTGCGCGCGACGCCGGTCGCCGCGATGGCGCAAGGCGACGATCCGTCGATCCGCCGCCCCTCCAGGCGGATTTCGCCCGCCGTGAGCGGCTGGACGCCTGTCAAAACGTCAAAGAGCGTGCTCTTGCCGGCGCCGTTCGGCCCGATCAGCCCGAGGATCTCGCCAGCACGGATCTCGAAACTCACCCCGTCCACGGCGACGAGGCCGCCGAAGCGCTTGGTGGCGCCGCGGACTTCCAGCAGGATCCGGCCCGGCTCCGTCCGGGCGCGGCGCGGGAGCGGTTCGGCCGCGGAGGGGGCGCGGACGGGGCGGGGTTTCGGAATGATGCGGCCAAGGTACGGCATAACGCCCCCGCCCGTCGTGTTCAGCAGGATGACCACTAGGATGCCGAAGGCCGCCATCTCGTGGCTGCCGCTCCGGCCGAAGATGGAGGGCAGAAGATCGCGGAGGGCGGTCCGCAGCGCCTCGAAGACAGCGCTGCCGACCAGCGCGCCGCCGAGCCGTCCCGTGCCGCCGATCACCGTCATGAAAAGGTAATCGACGGAGGCGTTCACCCCGAACGGGCTGGGATTGACGACCCGGACGTAGTGAGCCTGGAGCCACCCCGCGAGGGCGGCGAGGAGCGCTGCGATGCAGAAAACCGCGATCTTGAGCCGGGCCGTCGGCACGCCGACGCTTTCCGCCATCACCTCGGTCGGCAGGCTCCGCATCGCCCGGCCGACCCGGCTGTCGAGCAGGTTGGACGCCATCACCAAAGCCGCCAGGACGGCGGCCCAGACAAGCAGGTGCACGAGCCGCGGATCAGTGAAGGGCACGCCAGCGAACGAGACGGGCGGCAGGCCCGTGATACCGTTGAAGCCGCCAAGCCCGGGCAGGTTGCCGAACAGAAAGAAGACCGCCATCCCCCAGGCGAGGGTGCCCAGAACGAGATAGTGGCCTGCAAGCCGCACCGTCAGTGCGCCGAGCGCGAGCGCCACGAGCGCGGTGGCAGCGAGGCTGACAGGCAGGGTCGCCAGAGGCGACCAGCCCTGACCGACACTCAGCAGGGCGGTCGTGTAGGCCGCAACCCCGCAGAACGCCGCCTGCCCGAAGGAGGTCATGCCGGCGACGCCGGTCAGCAGGACGAGACCGATGCAGACCAATCCGTTCAGGCCGATATAGGTCAGGGCCGTCACAAATTGCGCCGGCAGCACGACGGGCGCGAGTGCCAGCGCCAGCACAATCGCGCCGAGGAACAGGCTCCGCGCGGTCATTCGTGCCCTTTGCCGCGCGTCCTGACCTGAACGGCCGAGCGCCAGAGGAGGAATGGGACGAGTAGGCCGAACACGATCGCCTCTTTGAATGGTGAGGCGTAGAATGAGGCGCCCGTCTCGACGAGGCCGACCAGGATCGCGCCGAGCACCGAGAGCGGGAAGCTCGCCATCCCGGCCACGACCGTTCCGACAAAGCCCTTGAGCGCGACCAGGAACCCGGAATCGTAGTAGAGCGCCGTCATCGGCCCGATCAGAACGCCCGAGATAGCTCCGATGAGGGCCGCGATCGTAAAGGCGAGTGCGCCCATGCTTTCCGTCTTAATGCCCACGAGGCGCGCGCCGAAACGTTGCATGGCCGTGGCGCGCAGCGCCTTGCCCGAGAGCGTCCGGCCGAAGAAGACCGCGAGCGCAGCCATCAGCACGGTCGAGACCGCCATGACGATCAGGAGCTGGTAGGACAGGCGCGTAAAGCCGACATCCAGCCGACCCGGCACGAAGGGCGGGCTGCGGAAGGACTCCGACCCGAAGGCGGTGAGGCCCAGACCGGTGAGGACGTAGTGCACGGCGACCGCCACGAACATCAGCGTGAGCGTCGGTTGGTCCACCATTGGCCGGAACACGAGCCGATAAGTCAGAAAGCCGATCGGCGTCACGAGCGCGAGCACCAGCAGGATAGCGACCAGGACCGGCGGGTTCTGCGGCGCGAGCCATACGGTCGCCGCGATCGCTGCGGCGGACGGCACGACAACCAGGACGAGAAGCCTCGGCCAGCCGCGCCACGCCTGCCCTCGCCAGGCGCGCCAAGTTTCCAGGACGGCCGTCGCGACGACGAGCGCTCCGAGGATCCAGACTGTGCCGGGCACCTCGCCCTGCCGGAGGACGGCCAGGGTCAGCGCGCCCAAGACCAGGAAGTCTCCGGCCGGAACCCAGAGAACCCGGGTCACCAGGAAGACGAGCAGGATCGACAGGGCGAGGAGCCCATAGATCAGCCCGCTCGTCAGACCATCCTGGAGCAGGATCAGCGCGATCGTCGCGTTCATCGGCTGACGCCGTCCAGGGAAGCGTGTCGGGCTCTACTTCGCGAGGCGGAACGCGCCGTCCTTGACGACGACAAGCACCCGGGCGCGCTCATCGACGCCGTAGTGATCATCGGCCGTGAACTTGTACACAGCGTTCGTGCCGGGAACTTCGCGGCCGGACTGTAGCGCGTCGCGCATGGCAGCGCGGAATTCCGGCGTGCCGGGCTTGGCCGTCCTCAATGCGTCCTTGGCGGCTGCTTCCACGAGCAGCATCGCGTCCCATGCATAGCCCGCGACCGGGCTCGCCGAACCCTTGCCCCACCTGCCTTCGTACTTGGCGATAAAGTCGAGTGACACGGCCTTGATGGGGTTGGAATCGGGCAATTCCGCCGCCGCAACCACCGGTCCGGTCGGCAGCAATGCCCCTTCGGCGGCTTTGCCGGCGGCATCGATGAAAGCTTTCACGACCGCTCCATGCGTGTGGTAGATCGGGCCGGTGAAACCCTGGTCTTTCAGCGTGATCTGCGGCAACGCGGAGGCAGTGCCCGAGGCACCTACGAGAACGGCATCGGGCGACGTCGCGATGACCTTGAGGACCTGGGCAGTGACGGACGTGTCCGTCCGGTTGTAGCGCTCGCCGGTCGTCACTTCGATGCCAGCCTTCTTGGCTTCCGCCGTGAGCGCATTCCAGTTCAAGTCACCCCAGCCGTCGGCATAACCGATGAACGCAATGGACTTCAGCTTCCGCTTCTTGAGGTCGTCCACGATCGCTGAGACCATGATCGGCACAGGCTGCGGCAAGTTGAACACCCAGGGCCGCTTGGCAGGCGCGATCTGGATCGGCGAAAGCGCGATCTGAGCCGTCTTTGCTTCGACCGCGACGTCAGTCATCGCGGAGGCCGTGACGGTGGACGTCGAACCGAGGATGATGTCGACCTTGTCCTCGTCAACGAAGCGGCGGGCGTTCTTCACGGCGGTGGTCGGGTCAGTCCCATCGTCCACCACGATCCACTGCACGCCGGTACCGGCGAGCGTCTTGGGGAAGACCTCGGCGGCGTTGCGGTAAGGGATGCCGTTTGCGGCGTTCGGCCCGGAGAAGGTGCCCGAAAACCCGACCTTGATGTCCTGGGCGAAGGCCGGGCCGGCGATGGCCGCGGTTGCGATGACAAGAGCCGCGGTGACGCATTTCATCATGGACCCTCTTCCTTCTCGCTTGTCGTTGGGCCGGAATGTCTAAAGGCTGTTCCTGAGCGTGACCCGCAGCGCAGCCTTGAGATCATCAAGGCCGCTCATCAGCTCGAGCTTTCGGTTCGCGGGCAAGCTGCCGAGCATCTCGCGGATCCAGCTCTCGTGCTCAGCTGCCATCTCCGCGAAAGCAGTTCGGCCCGCCTCCGTCAGCGTGATCACGATCGCACGCCGGTCGCCGGGCGCGGGCTGACGCCCTGCCAAGCCGCGGCTGACGAGATCGTCGATCACGACCGTGACGTTCGAGCCGGTCACCATGGTGCGGCGCGAGAGCTCGCCCATCCGGATGCCGCCGGGCGAGCGCTCGAGCTGGGCGAGCAGGTTGAACTGAGTGAGGGTGATCCCGAACCGGCCCTTCATGCGCGCCTTCACCTCGTTCTCCACACCGTGCGTGCAGGCGAGAAGCCGCAACCATAGGCGGAGATCGGTTTTGTCCGGTCGCGGAGCGGTTGCCCGAGCGCGGGCGGCGCGGGCCCCGCTCATAGCGGCCCTCCAGCGTTTGGAAGGAGTGCCGGGCGATAGAGTTTGCCTGTGGCGCCGATCGGAAGCTGCTCGCGGATGTGGATCCGCTTCGGCAGCTTGGGAGCCGGCAGCAGGCCATCGGCCCGGCACCACTCGAGAACCGCACCTGGATCAAGCTCGGCAGATCTCGCGACCACGAAAGCCTCGACACGCTGCCCCCATTGCGGGTCCGGCACCCCGATCACGGCCGCCTGCGCGATGCCCGGATGTCGCATTAGCGCGAGTTCCACCTCTTCGGCCTGGATCTTGATCCCACCCGAATTGATGACGTGGTCCACGCGTCCTGCAAGCACGATCCTGCCGTCCGCGGCGACCCGGCCGACGTCTCCCGTGCGCCACCAGCGATGGTGAAAGCAGCGTGCGGTTCGCTGGGGGTCCTTCCAGTAGCCCGTCGCGAGCGAGGGCCCGGCGAGGAGGATCTCGCCTTCGCTTTCGTCCTCCTCGGAGGAGCCGAGGCGGACCTCGCATCCGGGAACCGCGCGCCCGCCGGCGCTATCCGGCGCCTCCCCGCGCCGCCGTTCCGAGACGATGCCGCAAGCGCAACCGCCTTCGGTCGAAAGATAGGCGGTGCGCACGATCGGCGCGACGCGGTCCAGAACAGCCTCGACTACGTCGGGGCCAGCCGCCTCTCCCGACATGAAGGCTGAGCGGAGCGCGCAGAGATCATGGTGCTGCGGGCCAGCGGCGAGGACGTGCCGCCACATGGTCGGCACGAGCGGGGCGTGGCTGATGCGCTCGGTCGCCAGCCCGCGCAGAAAGTCCTGCGGCTCGAAACGGGGCTGGAAGACTAGCTTCGCGGCTTCCCCGAGGAAGGGCAGCACGATGTTGAGCCAGCCCCCAAAGGACGTTCCGATCGCGATCAGGACGGAATCGGAGGCGGTGATTTCGCCGTATACTTCCGATCCGGCCGCAGCGTTGGCCAAAAGTGATCCATGCGTGTGGATCGCGCCCTTCGGCCGGCCGGTCGAGCCGGACGAGAGCACGATCGCGGCGACATCCTCGCGCGTGGCGCGGTCGAGCTCGGGTGCGATCGAAGCCCTGCGCTCGCTGGCGAAGGAAGTGGGGCAGTCCAGGGGCCCGTCCAACACCCGCAGATGCGGCTGGACGGCGGTTTTGGCCAGGATCGCCCGCCCGCGATCGAGTAACTCCACATCGCACACGAACGCGTCCGCTTCGAGCCAGTCCAGCGTTTCGGCGAGCCGCCGGTCCGTCTCGAGGACGTGGAGATTCGTGGTGATCGCCCCGATCCGAGCCGCCGCGAACCAGGTCGCCACATGCCCGGCGCTCGGCCGGCACAGGAACGCCACCCGGCTGCCGAACTTCACCCCGGCTTCGGCCAGGAGCCCGGCGCGGCGCACCGTCTCCGCCTCCGCCCGGCGCCCGTCCAGGCGCATGCGGCCATCCACAATGAAGTCCTGCCCTGCCCGAATCCCGGCGCTCCCCGCGAAGAGCCGGCCAAGATTGGGATGCGACCGGACTGGCATGGCGCGGGTCAGTAGGAGCGGCTGATGATGTGCTTCATGACCTCGCTCGTGCCGGCCCAGATCCGGTGTACGCGCGCGTCGGTCCATGAGCGGGAGATGGGGTACTCCGCCATATAGCCGTAGCCGCCGTGGAGCTGGAGGCACTCGTCGATGACGCGGTCGGCGAGTTCGGTCGTCCAGAGCTTTGCCTTGGCGGCCATCTCCGGCGAGAGCCGGTTTTGCGCGAGGAGCTCGATGCAGCGGTCCACGAAAGGCTGCCCGACATCGATCTCCGTCGCCATCTCGGCCAGCTTGAATCGCGTATTCTGGAAGGAGACGATGGGCTTGCCCCAGGCGGTCCGGCTGCGCACGTAGCCGAGCGTGGCCTCGAAGGAAGCTGCCGCCATTGCCATCGAGCGAACGGCCACGACCATCCGCTCCTGCGCTAGGCCGTGCATGAGCTGAGCCCAGCCCTGGTTTTCGACCCCGCCTAGCAGGCAGTCGACCGGGACCCGGACGTCGTCGAAGAAGAGCTCGGCCGTATCCTGCGCGTGGTTGCCGATCTTGCGCAGCTTGCGTCCGCGACGAAAGCCGGCTGTCGTCGTGTCAACGATGAAGAGCGAGATTCCCTTTGGCCCAAGGTCCGGGGCGGTCTTTGCGGCGACCAGGACAAAATCGGCAATGATGCCGTTCGTGATGAAAATTTTCGAGCCCTGGATGAGGTAGGACTCGCCCTGTCGCGTAGCACTGGTGCGAATGCCGCCCAGATCGCTGCCAGTGCCGGGCTCCGTTAAGCCAATCGCGGCGATTGCCTCGCCCGAGGCCATGCGAGGCAGCCATTCCGACTTCTGGGTCTCGGTTCCGAAATGCGTCAGGAACGGCGCGACGATGTAGGAATGCATATCCCAGGCTGGCGCGCCGATGCTGAGGCGGCCGAGCTCCTCGAGCACCACGGCATCGTATCGGAAATCGCCGCCCGCGCCGCCATGCGCTTCCGGAATGCTCGTGCCGAGAAGCCCGATTTCTCCTGCCTTAAGCCAGATCTCGCGCGGCGTCTTTCCCGCTTCTTCCCAGGCCTCGTATTGCGGAAGCACCTCGTTTTCGAGAAACGCGCGAACAGAACGCCGGAAAGCCTCGTGCTCCTCGTCGAAGACCGTGCGGAGGAGTTCTGGCGTCATTGCATCCTCAGGCCGCCCGAAGCGGGCCGGATTAGTTCACCCCAGGAAATTTCACTTTTCAAGCATCTTATTTCGCCGCGCCGCTCGGGACCACCCGAAGCGAGCGGGCCGCGTGGCTCAGCTGAAGGATGCGCGCAGCGCCGCGCCGGCGATCGCCAGCATGGTCCAGGGCGATTTCATGACTCCCGTCATCGTCAGGCAGCCATGCATCTGGTCGTTCACATGCAGATGCTGGACCCGTACGCCCGCCGCACCCAGCGCCTCCGCATAGGCGCGCCCCTCGTCGACGAGCGGATCGTGGCCCACTGTCAGCACGAAGGCGGGCGGCAGGCCTGCGAAGCTTCGAGCGAGAAGCGGCGAGGCCCGCCAGTCCTCCTGCTGGGCCGGAGCCTCAAGATACTGATCACGGAACCACCGGACGGCAGGAGTCGTGAGCGCCAGCCCCGCCTTGAACCTGGTGTACGAGGGATGAGCCATGCGCTGGTCCGCAGCCGGATAGAGGAGGAGCTGGAACGCAAGCGGCGGCAAGGTGCCGTTGCGGGAGAGATGGGCCAGGACTGCCGCGAGGTTCCCGCCCGCGCTGTCCCCCCCGACTGCGATGCGGGCCGGATCGAGCCCGAGTGCTTCGGAGTTGCTGGCGAGCCAGGCCGTCGCGTTTGCCGCATCCTCGATCGCTGCCGGAAAGCGATGCTCCGGGGCGAGCCGGTAGTCGATAGAGGCCACGGCGCAGGCGCCTGCATTGGCGAGCGCGCGGCAGATCACGTCATGTGTATCGAGGTCCCCGACGACCCAGCCGCCGCCATGAAAGAATGCGAGCACAGGGAGGCGAGCTTCCGGATGGCTACCAGCGCCACGGTAGAGCCGCACCAGGATAGGCCCAGCGGGGCTGTCAGCCGTAAGGTCCTGGACCGCCGCAACTTCCGGCGCTGGCCCGCGGAGCGCTAGGCGGGACTCTCGATAGACGGCGCGCATCTCTCGGGCCTCGAGCCGAGAAAAGTCCGGGTCGCCCGCCTGACACAGCTGCTCGATGATTGGGATGAGGTCAGGATCGATTGGGAGCGTCATCGAAAATCGCCCCAGGTTGGCCACTCTCGCCCCGCTAGCGGACGAACGACGAAGTTGGTCCGATCCAATCGGGACGTACATCCTCTCACGCCACAACGTGCGTCTGACAAGCGTCCGCTTACGAGAGCTCGATTGATCGGCCGAAGCGACCGTTCTGGGCGCGAAGCGGCTGTGACGTGTTCTGGCCGCAAGCTGACCGTCTGCTTCGAAGCGAAAGCGCGCCGAAGCGGACCTTCTTGCCCGCCGGAGCTTGCTCGGGCCGTCGGACGACCGCTCGCCTACAAGGTTGGCCTTTTGCGAGACGGCGTCCCGCTCCCTTCCGGGTCACCGGCGAGAGCGGAAGGCTCCGGTGGGCTAGAGCTCTCGCTTGAACGAGGGGTTCTAAAGGGGGTTTGAGAGAGGCCCCCGAATGCAGAGGAGCCGCCTGATTTAGGCGGCGAGCGGCAGGACGTCGACCTGCCCGGCTGCGCGGCGGGCGGCTTCATCAATCGCTGCGAGGACCACCTCGGGCGCGGTCTGGTGCACCATATGCCCGGCACGCGGCACCCGACGAATGGTGCTGTTGGGCAACTCGGAATGCAGGCGCGCCGATTGGTCGTCGATGTCGATGAGCCGATCTTCCTCCCCAGCGACAATGACGACCGGCACGCGAACTTCGTCGTAACGGCCACGTGCAGCGAACGCGCCCGGGATCATCAGAGCGCTCTCCGCCGCGCTCGCGCGGATCTGGGAGGGACGGAAGGTCATCTCCTTTGGGAAGCCTTCCTCGAACGGCTCCGGCATCGGCGCCGGGCCGAAGATCTTGCGCGTGAGGAGCGGCCACATGAGCCGGGCCAGCAAGGGCGAGAGAGTGTACCGGATCGTGTCCCCCATCACCGGAATGGCCGGGCCGGACATTGGCACGACGTCCGCACGGACACTCGGGTAATAGTAGCCGGACGCCAGGACGAGACTGCCCACCAGGTCGGGCGACCGAAGGGCGAGCGCTACCGCAACCGAGCAGCCCCAGGAGTGCCCTAGGACTGTCGCTTTCGACACGCCGAGTTTTTCGAGCGCGGCTCCGATCAGCGCGGACTGTGCGTCCGCCGTCCAGATGGTCGTCCGCGGGCGCTTGCTGTGACCGTAGCCCGGGCGGTCGAACGCGATCACACGGTAGCGCTCCGCTGCCTGATCGATAAGGCCGCTCGACGCGAAGTCCTGGATCATGCTGCCGTTGCCATGAAGGAGGACGAGCGGCTCGCCCTGCCCTTGCTCGACGTAGTGCAGCCGGACGCCGTCCACCTCGATGAAGTGGCCGGAAGGCGGGTTCTCGCGCTCGGCCCTGCGCGCCAAGCGGTGATTGGCGAACGCCGCTGCTGCCAGGGCTACTGCCGCCACTCCCGCCCCGGCTAGGTACGGATGAGAGTGGACGAACGAGGGAACGCCCTGGGCCGGGGCAGTTGCACGTGCTCTGGCGATGCGGGCTCTGGAACGGCGAGAGGTCATGACGTGCATCCTTGAAGCGTGCACGACGACGCGGAGTGTTCCGGGTAATGTTGCAGCGCAATACTAAGTGCTGGCGAGCGGGTCTGTTCCGCTGGTTCTGTCCCTAGTGAGTGGCGTCGAATTCGAACACTTCCAACATGGCAGGTTAGCCTCCTAACCGAAGCCATTCCTGGCCGAAGGGGAGCACGCCCCGCTTGCCGTCTCTGCTCGCGTGGCATCCTCACCTCACCTCGGGAGCCAACCTCCTTAAGCAGTCGTGCCGAGTTGGCGCGCTCCCGGCTGGCCTCTGGGCTGTTCGCGTCTTCAACTTCGTCGCCACCGGGCTCTGGCCATGGCGGCTCCGGCACCGGGTCCTTTGCGGACAGCGCTCGTTTCATCGATTATGACGGGCAACTCACCGAGTGCTCTGCGCGTCGGAGAACTGGCGCTCGATGGCCTTCTCGCCGTCCTTCTGCGCATCGACTTCGGACCGGTGGATGCGGTCGGATCTCTGGATCAGCGTTCCCTGACGGCGGATGGTCCACTCGAACTGCCCAGGTTTCCGCTCCGATGCCATGACTTCCAGCGTGTGGGGTGGAAACTGAAACACGGTGCTCAACGGCCCTGCCCTTGTGACTGGACCCGCGCGGCGTCGGGGCTGTTCTGGAACGAGATCGCGACGGCCCGGCGCAACTCCCGCTCAAGCTCGTGGCGCGCTTGCTCCATGAACTCTCCGCGTTCGACGTCGGACAGGATCAGCATGGGCCGCTCGGCGTGGCTGGCGTCCTTGCTCCAGGCCCGGTCGGCCCTGCCGTTTCTGAATTGAAAGTTTAGGATTGCCCTTCCGAGCACGTCAGCATCGGCCACGTTAAACACTCCGGGAACTTCACCGTGCGCCGAAGGATAGCGCACAAGAAAAAGGCCGCCCCCCAGGAGGGAGGCGGCCCATGTTGGTCGGCAGGACCGAAGGGCTGCTTACGCGGCCTGGATGTTGCCGACGGCGATCTTGCCGCTGCGGCGGTCGGCTTCCGTGTCGAACGAGACCTTCTGGCCTTCGACGAGGTTGCGCATGCCAGCGCGCTCCAGAGCCGTCGCGTGAACGAAGACGTCCTTGCCGCCGTCATCAGGAGCGATGAAGCCGAAGCCCTTCGTTTCGTTGTAAAACTTAACTGTGCCGATGGTCATAGCGGTATGCTTTCAGTCTAAGCGCACGTCAGCGCGAGACACACCGATTGCGCATCCCGGCTCTGCAGTCGAATTTTTGGAGAGAAGTCCGAACGTGCGCCCGGCTCTGCCAGGGCGACGGCCCGATTGTCCGGCCAAAGTCGATGGTTGTACCTAGTACAGTTTGCGCTACGGTGCAACTTATTTCTGGTGCGACGGTCGGATGTGAGTTCCTAGCCTTCGAGTTCGTCCAGTGGATCGGACATCCTCACGATGCGGGCTTCCACGAGGTCGAGGACGTCGGTCCGGAGCGGCGACGGCGCAGTCTGCCGGGTGAGCCGGCCCTTGAGCTCCGAGAGCATGCGCGCGCCGTTCGCGCGGTCCGCGTGTACCAGAGGTACGAACGCGTCGAGGTAGCCTTTAGCCAGCGAAAGCGGTCGTTCGTCGTTTGAAGCGACGAGCGCGACGAGGTGCTGAAGGCATTGGTCCGAGGTGATCATCTACGGACGTACGGCCACCTGTCGCGCGTGGTCAACGTCCATCTCAACCGTTCGGATTCGCAATCGTCCCGACAATCCCAGCGAGATCAACGCGGACCCGCCCGCCAGCGCCTTGAACATTGGACGCAAGCGCAGCTGTGCCCAGCGGGATCTCCATAGCGGTTGCCCTCAGGGCCGGCGGCACCGGTCTCCGCAAGCGCCCAGGTCGTTCCCAGTCTCTCGCGAACTCGGCCGGCAAGTAGCTGGGCCTAGGGCTCCGATGCTGATCTGAGCCCAGCCATATCCTCGGAAGTGATGCCGAGCAGGGCTTCCCGAGCGGCGGCGGTGTAGACGACTGCTCCGCCCACGAAGAAGCGGGACGCGCCTGGCACCGCGAGCAGAGCCGCGGAAATCAGACAGCGTACGGGCTGAAGCGACCCAGGACCATGATCTCTCCGCATCTGGGCGCGCGTGCGTAGGGGGCTCTACTTGAAGCGCTTTCCGGCAGGAATGCGGCTGATCTCGTCCATCCCAAGTCTTAGGATGGCGGCCGCGCCCTCATCGAGGGAGAATGAGATTGGCGGGAGGGTGAAGCATTGGAATGCAACGAGGACTCGACCGTCTTTGTCAGCACCGATCTCAAGGTCCGGATTTTTGAACCAAAGCAGCGGCCGGGCGCTGAGCGGATTCCCTTGGGAGACCGGGAGAGCGTCTTTCAACGCGAGGATGATACCTGCAGCCAGCTTCAGACCTAGCTCAGGTGCCATGCGGACCGTCTGCTGGCCTCCGTCTTCCTCAGTGAACGCAAGTGCCAGGCGGTCGCCCGCGAGTTCGACGGTGACTTCGCCCATGGACGGCTCTCCTCATTTTGGGCGAGCACCGTATCATGAGGGTGGAGCAGCGCCGCACCCGGAGCAGGATGCCTACGATCACGGCCGTCGAGCGAGCAGGGTGATCAGGTCACCCTCTGAGATTGGTCCGGATGGCACCTTGGCCAGCACGCCGCGGATCAGAGCCCTGGTTCCGCCGAGCGCGGCGTGAGTGTCTACCAGACCGGCTCCATTCCCCTGCATGTCGAATGGAGCACGGAC